>JGI10211J34971_10000537_pt1 | contig 30938 bp, 35 predicted proteins | sample Etolagsediment_FD_34971 | JGI IMG/M metagenome (IMG submission 34971)
AATAAAATGTCTAAATTTACTTGCAAAAGATGTGGCAAGTTTTTTGATAGAAAATATAATTATGAACGACATATTAACGACTCCAAAAAACCCTGTCATCCCCTCTCTATCCCCGACCCAATGTTAATTGCCCCTCCAATTCAACCAACAAATGACGATGATGATGGTGAAAATAAATCTGAACTTTCTTGTCCTTTTTGCAACAAAAATTATTCCACCAAATTTAACCTTAATAAACACCTTAAAAAATGCATCCTCGCAAAAAAAACCTCAGAAATCCACGAAGAAAAAGAACAAATGTACAAAGAACGTATTGATCACCTTGAAAAACAAGTTATTGAATTAACTAAAAGAATTGGTAACAATATCTCCTATAACATCAACCAACATGTCGACGCAAGTGTTCACCAACAAAACATACAAATCAACACATATGGAAACGAAAACCTCAACTATATCACACCAAGTGAAGTAGAAAAATTAATCAGCCACCCCTCTACTTGTCTACCACAATTCATTAAAATGGTTCATTACCACGAAGAACACCCCGAGAATCATAACGTCGTTATTGACAACATTAAAGAAAACGTCATTAAAACACTTAAAGATAAAAACAACTGGAACCAATCTAAATTTGAAGAATTTGTTGAACGTTTCGCCATTGAAAAATATGACCAACTGTGTGACCTATACAACTCCAATGAAGTTAATATTGACGAAGTTATCCGTGAAAAATTTGAAACTTGGGCTGACCAATTTGACTATGTTGAATCACAAACTCGCAAGAAAGCTGAAGAAGACGCTAAATTAGCCATTATATTAGGGTCCAAATGGCTAAAAAATAAAAAGATTACCAAACGTGGTCTTAAAAGAATATTAGACGGTGAAATGCTTCTTAATGATTCCGATATGAAACAAATTGAAAAAATAAAAAAATCTGTCGGTTGGAACAATACTGCACCAAGAATTGAAGAAAGCTAAATCTTACTATATTGCGCAATCCCCTGCAACAATGAATCCGCCAAATCATCCTTCTTCGGATGGGACTCAAAATATTGCTTCCAATTCTCCATCCCATCCAACACTTTCTTCACTATCTCCACCCCATCATTCTTCCTCTTCTTATAAGCCTTATATTCCGACAATTGCTCACCTCCCTCTTGTGCCTGTTCCATCAATTGTTCCGAATTCGTTTCCTTCAATAATTTTTCCACAATCATTGTTGGATTTAACTTTTTAGTTGCATTAAAAAAACTTACCTTATCCAATTGTCCATATTTCCCCTCTTTCCCCCCAACAAAATAATATGTATACAAAAACATCTGCACAGACTTCATCCTCGGATTCTTCAGTGCCGGCTGATTCTCTATCACAACATGTTCCACATCTGATGTTTTCAAACTGTTCAAGCCATTGTACAAATTTGTATACAATTTCGTATCATCCTCTTTTAAATATTCCGCAACTTTTACTAACTTCTCATTCCCTCCATCTTTTACATAGGTTTTTGCACATTTATTGCAGTAACCTGCAATTTTTATATTAACTATATCATTTCTATCTACAATCTCACCTGCACTTTCTGGAACAATATTTTTACAAAAAAATTTCCGACTTTTCTCCCCACATATACACCTTAAGTCTCTCAACTCATATGAATAATATTCAAAACCTAACCTGTCCGGACATTGATTATAACTATTGGCACCATTTTTTATCTCTTCCATATAAAGTTTTTCATAATTTCTTGCATGCACTTTGCACAACTCCACCCTTTTCCCCTCCTTAACAACCCAATAATTAGTTCCTTTCCCACAAATACCATTTTTTGTATCTGCTCCACATTTCTTACCATTCTGGTGTGGCATCCATAAATCAGACCGTAAATTTATAATGCCCCATTCAGCAATGTTTTCCAATTTCTGGTCATTGCACTCCAAATAACAATATGCTAAGTTTTTAATGCCAACATCAAAAGATAAAATCTTAACCATTTGCTAAAAAATAACAAATAACTTTTAAGCCAATTTAAAGAAATAACCCCAATAATAATTAAAATGGATAATTCCTATTACGAATTGTTAAATGTTTCCCGAGATTGTTCACAAGAAGACATTAAAAAATCCTACAAAAAATTAGCACTAAAATATCATCCCGACAAAAACCCCAACAATGAAGAAGCCCTTAACAAATTTAAAGAAATTACCCATGCATATGAAACACTTTCTAATCCACAAAAACGTGAAATTTACGATCAATTCGGTAAAAATGGATTTGAAGCAGATATGGACGAAAATCCAATGAACATGTTTGCACAAATGTTTGGTGGTATGGGTCGTCAGCAGAGAATGAAAGTACAACCTGTTAAAGTACCTGTTCCAGTATCTTTAGATGATTCATATTTTGGTGCAACTAAAACCGTTAAATACACGAGAAAGGATGTACCAGAAGGTTTTAAATGGGATAAAAAAGAGCCACCATCTCCAGATAAATTGGTGGATGTAGAAGAAACAAGAGAGATTAAGTTGGAAGTAGGTGCACGCATTGGACAGCATCAATTGATAGAAGGAATTGGACATAATATACCAACATTAGAAAGGGGAGATGTAGCATTTGTGTATGTTGATGAAAAGGATATGCAGAATGAAGATACAGAATCAAGTATAAAGGAAGAAAAGTATTTATTTAAAAGGGGAGAAGAAGATGATTTGGAGATTACATTTAAGATTACATTGGATGAGTTGTACAATGGAGTAGAAAGGCAATTGCAGTATTTTGGTAAAACAGTGAATCTTTGTTATTATGATAAAATAGATTTAGAAACAAAATATACAATGACTGGGTATGGTATTAATGGAGGGGATATGAATGTAAGATTTGAACTGGAATTGCCAGAAGAAATACCAGAAGAATTAAGTGAACAATTTAAAACACTGATGACAAAACTTTACCCTAACCACAAAAAACTTGATTTCTCTAAATTAGATTCAGATGATATTGTACATTTGCAAGAAGATATTTTCGCTGAATCTGATGAAGAAAATGGTGAACAACCTGTGCAATGTGTCCAACAATAATTTCTAATAATACAATATGATTGTATTATTATTAGTCCTTATTGCAATAGTTATTTTCCTAATATTCATTGCTATTTACACCAAACAATATTACAATATTATGTACGAAAACTTTGAAACCAGTTTCCTCGGAAATATTAGCTCCATGTTTCCTAAACGTAGCAAGGCATTAAAAGGATACCTCCCTACCGAAAAATATTTAATACAAGATATACAAGCAGTTGATAATGACGTTGTTGTTTACGAAAATAACTAATATTCATCATCATCCTTATTATAACTCGCATCCAATATCTTCTGCAAAAAACTTTCTATATCTGCTCCACCTCCTCCCTCTTCCACATCCTCCTCCTCATCATCCCCATATGGATGATAATCTACCTCAAAAATACGCATTCTTTTCTTAGGTTTATCAGTTACAGAACCCATCATATTTAACAATGTCATTGGATTTTTACTATTAATCTCTAAAACTCCCATATCCTTATTCTCCTTTAAATATTCACCCATTGATTCATAAATCTTTATATTCCTCAAATATGCTTCAATCTTTCTTCCACCACATGAAAAAACAACAGAATCACCTACATCTAATCCCTTAAAAAATTTATCCTCATCTATCATTCCACTCGCATTTTTTGTATTCCTAATCCTACTAAATGTTATTCTATCCAATTCTGCAAAAACTGTTCTTCCCATATTTATAACTATTAATTTTTTTCTTTTAAGTTAATTTATCTTTAAAGACATATACTCCTCCAATGTAAACTTCTTCTGCGTTAAAGGCTTCTCTCTCTTTAACCTTAAATCAACATCACCAAAACTAAAACGACTCTCACTATTCAACATCTGCGCCTTCTGACGATGCATATTGGTATAATGTGCCAATTCCGCCTGCGGATACATACAAGCCAATGGCGGATACAACATACTATATTTACTATCTAACACATTAAACTGTTCCCTAAATTTTTCTATCGTTAAAGGTCCCCCAAACTTCTTCAACAAATTGCGATTTTCTGCCAATTTAACCTTCTTCAAACTCTTTTCCTCACCCTCTACCATACTGGCTAACATACACAACAATGAATAATACTCCCACTTCTTAAAATGATATCTCATATCATACCCCGAAAAAATATACGCTGCCGCACAATTAAACGAACAGAACGTATCCCTACAATAAAATTTTCCCCTTACATACTTCATCGGTATACCCACTGGCACTGAATCAAAACATTCTGTACAATAAAAACAAGCAGTAGTTGTCTTCATATCCCACTCTTTATCCCCATCTTCACTATTCACCAATTTTAATATTTTCGCCTTCTTTAAAACATTAAAATAATTCTTATTTATCTCCTCAAAACCCACCTTCCTCACACATACCTCATCCATCTCCATATTCACCATATCCTTTGCACTCCCTTCCCCACCTAATTCCACATTTTCCTCATCCATATTTCCAAATTTCTCTTGCAATTTATCACTAATTATCGCATAATCACTCTGCATATTATTCATTGGTTCATATGGCGCAGGTTCCAACAAATTCGGATCATACTTCATCATCCCATTCGTATTTATGGAATCTTCTTCCTCCTTCTTACCATCATCAGTTGGCAAATGTAATATTACATTTTCATCCTCAACTACATCTGAGACTTCTTTATAATTACTTATAACAGCATACGTTTTATCCTTTGGACGACGACCCCTTTTTTTAGGCACTGGCTTTTCCTCTCTTACATCTTCATTTGTATCTGTCTTTTTAGTCTTCTTGGATGGCATTATTTATCACTTCTTCTGAAAAAACTTTTAAACCTTTTCGGAAAAAATGAAAGTTTAAAAACTTATAACTATCTAAAATAAAATGTCTGGCTCTATTAATTTATATATTGGACCCACTAAAGCAGGTAAAACCACCGAACTTAAACGACAATACAACAGACTACGCATAAAATACGATAAAATATGTTCAATAAATGGCCGAAAAATTGCTCAAAACCATTTTAATTCATCAACTTTAGAAAATATTTTGGAAGAAATTTTGGATTATGACATAATCATTATTGACAATATCCATCTTATTAAAGATTGTTTACAAATTATACCCATTTTAGCAGACAAATTTAATAAAACCATTTTTTGCGCTGGGCTTGACAACAACGAATCAAGAACACCATATTTAAATGTTGTTAATCTTATCCCCAAGTGCGAATATGTACATAAAATGACAGCATACTGTGCAATTGCTAATGACACTACTCCAGCAATCTTCTCCAAAGAAGTAAATGGAGAATATGTACCAGTTGCCAGAGAAAATGGATTTTTACACGTTATTACTGGACCCATGTTTTCCGGAAAAACAACAGAAATTTTGAGACAAATTGAACAATTGCAAAGTATCGGAAAAAGCATCCTAACAGTAAATTACAGCAAAGATAACCGTTACTGCAGAAATGCTAACATTACATCTCACAACAACGAAACAATAAAAACAAAAATTGCCGTTGACGATTTAGAAGATATTGTACAACCTTCTTTGCTTTCTATTTATGACGTTATTATTGTAGATGAAGTACAATTTATCAAAAATGCTTACAAAACTATCCTACAATTAGTTAACGATTTCGGTAAAACTGTTATAGTCTCCGGTCTTGATGGCGACTTTCTACAAAAACCTTTTGGTGATGTCTGTTCACTTATCGCTCAAGCAGATAAACTAACAAGACTTAGTGCTGTTTGCAAACTTAGCAAATCACTTAAAGATGCCTGTTTCTCTAAACGTCTGTCAAAAGAAACAGCAACCGAACTAATTGGCGCCGATGATTGTTATATGGCCGTTAGCAGAGAAATCTATAACTTGCCAGATGAACAATTCGCAAACTTAATTCAAATGGAACATGTACTATCCAAATAATAAGCTTCGCCTTTCTTATAAACATACTCTTCCTCATTATCTCCAATCTTACTACGCAATGTAAAATCTAATCTATTGTACTTCTTTGCCACCACCTTTAACCATAAAAATGGTGACTCAACCTCCGTCAAAAATATATACTCTATAAAATCCATCTCACACTCAAATAATCCCCTCGTATAATCTATTACAACCACTTCCCCATAATCTCCATCCCTCCTTAAAGTAAATCCCGACGAATCCCAATGTTCACTGTAAAATTGCTTTAAATATTTCCAATCCCCAACTATCTCTAAAATGTTCTCACAATTCATCTTCATCTAAATTATCCCATATTTTTTAATTCCAAATAAAACTACAATTTAAAGAAATCTTTATTTTTAAATTAAAAATAAGATGGTGCAGTTGACGATAGATTTTTTGGTTGGGGAGAAGAAGAATCAATATTTATATTTATGTTGGAATAATAGGGAAAATCCTGAGCAATATCCCATAATGTTAAGTGAAAAAAATGGCAAAATTTCTTATGGTTTCCTTAATAAATTATTACATCTACCAGTCATAATTTGTGGAAATTGCAAAAAACGTAACGATAAACTTAAAATAAAACTTTGTGATAAACAACCATCCGATTACTCAAACATCCATTTCCTCAAATCTCATCTCCAAAAATGCATTCGTTTAAAGAAAACTTCTCTGGCTATTCAGACTGCGATGCATTTGTTGGAATTGGATCCGGTTCAATTTTTGCGTAGATTGGCGGTTATTTTTGTGGAGGATGTTATGATTACCAAACATTATTCAGTAATAATATGGTTGTTAATTGCGGTGAGTAGTAGGAATGTGGTGTTACAATTGCATCACATAGAGTGGTTGTTAGGGTTAGTATATATAGCGAGTGAATGTAGTTATAGGGAAAATTATATTTTACCGATTGAATTGCAGAAATTGTCAACAGAAAAATTGGCGAAAATTGTTCATCAAGAAACCATGAAGATAGAAAATAATGAAGAAAAGGCGGTTGTTATGTGTTTAATTCATAGAGCAGCATTTGGTGGGATGACTGGAGATGTTAACATGCTGGTAAAAGCAGCTTATATTTGGAGTCAGAGATTCCAGAATCCAGAGGAAAAATGGAAGAAATATTATTATCAGAATGTTCGGACAATAAGTGGGAGTGTTTTGCCATTAGATAAAAATGATTGGATATTAAGTGCGATTGATTTCCATTGTTTTCCTAAAATGCTGCAATGGATAACAGAAAAAGAGGAAATAGATGAACAAATGCTAAAACATGTAATATGGCATTATAGCTCAAAGACGAATAATCGGACTTACTATAATGGTGGGAAAGATATTAAACCAAAAGATGTACAACATCTCTGGGAAAAATACAAAAAACAAATTGGAAATATTGCTAAATATGCAATAAAACATTATTCTTAAATTTTTGTAAAATTTACTTTATACTGATGATTTGGATTCTTTATTTTAACAATTGTAACTTTATATTTATAAACATGATTCTCACGATTTTTATTGTACTTCTGTACAGTAAATATTACCGACTTTTTTCCCTTTATATATTCCTTCATTTTCTCATAACCCTTATCTAATGCATCCAAATGATTTTTCGCATTTATATTCTTAGATATATGTTTGTAAACTATCTTGTAAACACTCTTTTTACCACCTGACTGTATTGTATATGGATTCGGAACAACCGGCTCCGGCACATTCGTCTCACCTTCCACAAAATCATTTACCATATTGCTCCCATTTACTTGATTTACTATTGATTGATTACCGGCAACTGTTTTATTATGAGCTATCTGCTGAGGATTATCTGGGTTTAATGCTGGCTTCTTATCCATTATTATTTACATAGATTTTTCTGGTTGATTGGAAAATACTTCCACCATATCTTTAGTATATTTTGTAACAATATTACGATGATTTATTTTCAATGTATTATTACCATAATTCACTTCAATTGGCTTATGTAAAACAACTGGTGTACCAATAAAAGGATAAACCTTCTTGCTACTAACATCCTCTAAATAAAAAACTAAATATTTTGTCCCACCCTCATTATCGTAAAAATTATATTTTTTACACAATTTATTAAACACTTTATGAGCAACTTGCGCCGGACTACTTCCCGTATATCTCCCAGTCTTCTTGCCAACCTCTGGATAATCCAAAACAGTAAATACACGCTTTTCCATTTATTTTAACAAATATTTATAAAATAAATTTAGATGTATTTGCCACCTTTTAAGTTGTCAGAACCTAAAGATTTGATAACATTGGTGTATTTCTTTACAACTTCCTTGACTTTGCCAGTCTTCTTATCCTTCAATTTAAGAACAACAGGCTTGGATAATTTCACACGTTTGCCTTCATAATGGTAAACTTTCTTGTTGCTACCACGAGTAGTCTCTTGGATTGCAAACTTGAATCTGCACTCTTCACCCTTCTTCTTATGCTTTTGGCATAATTCAGAGAAAGCAGTGGAAGCTTTATCCTTGGGACCACGACGTTGAGCCTTGCCACTCTTAGTTTTTAAGGGCAACTCATAACGACCACCATCTTCTACGTCTTTGCCATTAACACTGACTAATTTGAAGAAACGGGAGTCATCAGATGGTTTGTTGGCACCACCTTTTTTGGCGGCAACTTTGCGTGATTTATTTTTTCTGTTTAAGCTGTTAAGCAATCCCTCAAGTCTAGAGAGTTCTTGTTTAAATCTGTTTCCAGCCATATTATAATAATACTACACATTTTTTTTTCTATATATTTTAATAAATTCTCTCTGGCCATCTAAAGTATGCAACCTTAACATTAACATTTTTTCTCCAACATTTTTTTTATTCTCCCTAAAATATTTATCCACCTTCTTCTCTAAATCCCTAAATCCCTCTCTCACACTTTTCCCATTTATCCTAAACCTCTTAAGTGTCTTCCCACCACTCTGACTATATCCACTATTACTATCCTGAACTACATCCCTTATTAATATTGACTGTTCCACCATATTATCATCTCCACTATATACTATCTTATCACCCACTATACTATACTGTGCATATGGATAATATCCAGATATCCATCCAACCTTATACTCTAAATTATTATCTGCCATTTCCTATATTACCTTATTTTTTTAAAAAAATATAAATCATGGTCTCTCATCCCATACTTTGACATCTGTACAACATCCACCAACTTAAAATAATTCCCCAATATCTTCTCCACTATCTTCTCCTTCTTCGGTATCACTAAATTATGTTTGTAATGCTTCTTATTCTTTATTTGCCCCTTCTTCCCTCTAATAGCCAATATCTCATTATATTGACAAATCACATTCCCCTTCTTTAACCACCAACCATCATGCGTAAAATTGGGAAAATTTGTTATACTATGCTTTCTACCCTCTGCATCTGTCCTATTTATACTCATATATCTCGGTGCTGGATCCAACTTCTCCCTGTCAAAAATGTGTATCACTAAATATCCTTTCGGTTTCAACCAATAATAAAAATTGCTCAATATTGTATCCCAATCTATTATCTTATTATGATACAATGTCTCTTTTAAACAGCAAATCATGCTAAACTTCTGTCCACCAAAAAGGGCCTCATTTTTCATATCTCCTAAAATAACCTTCCCTAAAGGATTGCGCTTCTTAAATATATTTACCATTGCTTCACTCCTCTCTAATCCAACAACTTTGTTTCCATTACTCATATGCTGGTAATGTTTGCCGGTTCCTGTTCCTACATCTAAAATATATCCGTCGCATTTATGGGTTGCCCTAAAATCATTTATTAATTTGGCTTCAATAACATACATTTCTTTTTCATCAAACACTTTGTCGTACATTTTTGCATAAACTTCATCTATCATATCTTTTTTTACTTCTAAGGGATTGTCAAAGCCTTCTAAATTATCTTCTAACATTATGGATATTTTAGGTCTCACTAAAAAATAAACTATCAAAAATCCTAAAATTATTAAAATAAATGCCCAAACTATTTTTAACATTATTTTATCATAGATTATCCTTTCTCGTTTTTTCGGCTTAAAAAAAATATTACAATCTTTACTAAACATGGCTAACTTCAATATACAACAAAATGGTGCACCCAATCTTGAAGACTTTAAAAATGAACTCCCACCTATGCACAGTCAAGAATTTGATGAACATCTATCCACAGAACAAATTAAACAAATGGTTTACCAACTGTTAACAGAAACTAACTGCTCGGATGATGACAATAAAAGAAGAAATAAAAAATTCCAAGACATTAGGGGAAAATATCAGAGAAAATATCAACCACTAATGATGCGCTATCCAGCACTTTTTAATATGATTATAGAAAATGGAAAAGATTTTGATCTTATCCAATTTGAACAAATGATGGGTATGATTTCCAAAGTACGTAGTAAACAAGTTGCTGAAGAAGTTGCATCTAAAGAATTTGGACAAAAAATGGTGGACAAATATGTAAAACCAAAAATTTAAAAAGAATTTCTTCTTTCATTAAAATATTTTTTGTTAACAATCCGACTTTCACTATTTGTTCTTCCAAAATATCCAGAATTTATCTTTTCAATCTCCCATTGCAAAGGTATATGTTTTACAACTAAAGGTTTTTTATTTCTTTTTTTTTCTTCTCTTTTTTCCTTAATGTTTTTTCTGCGCAATAATTTCCACAAACCAAAACACATTATTAATAAAAAATATGTAATCATAAATTATCATTTTAATGTCAACAAATATTTAAGCTGGTTAACATCACTCAATATCTCATCCCTTATATTATACAAATCTGTATCCTTCTTTTCAATTACATCACCAATAGTTATCCCACAATAATCTTCCTTATTAGATATCTTATACATCTTGCAATTTTTACTTTTATTGCCATCTAAAAATCCCGTTACAACATCTAAATATCTTTCCAAATTATCATAACCAATTTGGTAAACACTTAAATTCATATCAGAATTGTTTTTATCAAACTCAATTCTTCCATATTTTCCTTGCCAAACTTCTATAAATTTATCCATATTATCCAAATATTTTTTCATAAATTTGTCTAATGCTTTGTGAGTTGCATAACTTTTCGTGCGCCAGTGAGCAAACTTTAAACTATTCTGCATCTGGAAAAAAGTCATCATAACTAATCTTGCATCTTTCTTATTCATACTTTATACTAAGTTTTTATTCCCGCCAAATTCTTTGTAACCTCCAAATAATTATAATGCACTCCATTATACATCAAAAAAACATTCCTCGCTCCATCATTCTCCACATAACTACTAACCACCTTATACTTCCTTCCCTCTCTCATCAAAACAAAAATATTCCTCCTAAACATCCATTGCGCTATATTTATCTCCAAACTTCCTCCCCACACTCCACTCCGTCTCATCATCTCCGCATATTTCACTAAAGGTAACGACTTCTCCAACTTAACCCATTCCTCCAATTCCAGTCCATTTATCTTCTTTTTCGCATTTTTTACCATATATTCACTAAACATATTGCGCAATTGTTGCTGGGTTTTCCCAAATGCTCGCCCTAATGAATAATACAAACAATTCCCATCTCCCTGCATGTGCACTTCCTTAAACTCCAATTTCATAATTATCTCAATTTTATTTTTAATCTCTTACTTCCTCCAACAAATCTTTTCGGTTTTGCATCCCTCTTCGCCTTCTTCTCTATCATCGTCACTAACCTATTATAAACACTATCCGGCGCATCTTTCTTCTTAACCAATTTAAACTGTGTATGCATAAAACTATAAGTCTTCTCCGACTGACTCATCAACTTAAACTCTTCTTCATCAAACAATTTACCATAATTCGTCTTCTCAACCAATTCTAACCCATAATCCTTAGCTAATTTCACCATATATTCAATATTAACCAAGTATTGCTCCTCCGGCACTCCTGTCTGTAAACTATAAATTTCCACCTTATGTCCGAACATCGGTTTACTCCCATCCCATGTTTTTGCTGTATACTTCTTATCCACTTTCCATAACAAATCATCACCAATCATACCCTCTTCTGGTTTCTTTGCCCCTTTCATTAAATCAAACACCAATTTACCATCTAATGTACTGCCTATAAAATATCCTCCCACTTTCAAATTATCCGTCACATTCTGCAGCAATGTCCTTAAACTTATTTCATCCTCAAACATCCGCCATAAATTACTATTTACACTCACTATGTCAAACGCAAATTTAGATTTAACATTTTTCCTCAATAACTCCACATTAAATCTATCATTGCCTGCCTCAAAATTTGGAAATATCAACTTCCCCATATCCCCCCACACATACTCCACATTCGGCTTCGGCGTCTTTTCCTTCTTATATTGTTCCCTTAATCTATCCAGATTTTCCCTTATCATATCCAATCCAACCACATCTTTCAACTTGCCTGACTTCCAATTTTGTAAACTTCCTGTCCCAACAGATAAATCCAATAAACCGCCCAATTGTCTTACCCCTTTAATAACAGCTGGGCTCACACTTCCAATCAATTTATCTTTCACATATTTATGGAATAATTGATAAGGATATGTCCTTAATTTTGCATCATTGTTCACAGCATAATACAGACTTGTTAAATCTTCTTCTGGCACATTGCCCTCTTTTAACTGTGTATCACTTATAGGATTGGATAAACTATTCCAGATATGATTGGCAAAATTTTCACTCATAACAGAGCTAATTTTACCTTCCCTAACCAATTTAGTCTTACTATGATTTATCCTAACAGGTGTCCACTTGAACAAATCTGTAAATTCCCCATATATCCTTTGGTACACAAATTCTACTACACAGTTATCCACTATCTCCTCTGTAATATTTGCAATTGGATCATGAGCAACTGCAATACCATCCTCACTAAGCGGTATATTTGCTACACCAATATTAGCATCTGGATTAGTATTCGCCGGCGAAAATTCTACTGTCGTTATAATCTTTTTATTACCCACCTCTCTGGCTCCACTCACTAACAATTGTAGCGATTTATACGGTATAATCCTTCCCTCTACATCTTTTGTTCTTGCAGGCAACTGGAAAGGACTAACCTTCACTTCATACCCATGTTTAATATATTTCACCAAAAATTGCGCAGTTCTAAATTGGGGATAATTCCATTTTAATAATTCATACCAATTCCCGCTTTTCTCTGGATAAGGTTTATCCATTGGTCGGAACAATAGGCCACTAACTGGATAGTCTTGTAATTTTTCTTTCTCAAATAATTCTTCTATATTATCTTCAAAAATAGAGCCTCCACCAAACAAATATTTTGTCATAAGTATTTTTGTCGCCTCATCCCTCAATTCTGGATTTACAAATGTACTTGATTGCACACCCTCCCTATAAAACTGCATCAAATAATCAAACCTATACTTATCTTTTGCACCACCTCCCTGTTTGTAAAATATATTCTCCTTTACATCTATTCCCTTGTAATACAATATATCTGTTATCAAAAAAATATTATTAACACCACTATAATATCCTTCCAATAAACTATTCTCAAAACCTTTTAACTGCTTCCCAGTATTTATAAAATCACCATCTTCTGTCATCATAAATAATTTTCCATCCACTGCATCACTGAAATTTTCCGACACAAACAACAACCTCAATTCTCCATCCATTAAATAAGATGTCGCATAATTTTCTCTAACATTCGGAAACCTCTCCGATTTATGGAAATTTCTACGCAAAACTTCCACCGGCTCTGCCACTCCAAATACATCCCTCTTCGTCAGTTTCTTATAAATCTTCTGCAAACTCTCCTTATCCTCCACCGATACTATAAAACTCGTCTGCTGCAATTCCTCAAACAACCACCTCAAATATCTCCCAAAATAATCCATAAAATTTGTTGCCTGTCCCTCTTCACCATCTTTCCTCTCCCTATTTATATCCAAATCATGTCTTAACAAAACCTCCAAATAATAATTACGAACAGCACCTAAACACGCACTCTCCCTAAAATTCCTCTCCGACTCTATCCTCCTCTCCTCCACCAATCTCGTCTCAAATTCCCACTCACTATCTTCCACCACATACATATTCAACAACCTATACTCCTTCTTACCCTCCTTCTCAAACGTCTTTTCCACATCTTTCACATCCTTCCCCATCAACACAAACTTCACCCCATAACCCTTCTCATCATATACCTCCACTTCATCCCTCATTATATATGCATTCTCTGGTATCTGGCCAGTCTGCCAATGCCACTTCACCGCATTTTTTCCATCAATAACCATGTCATACTTTGTATCCGGTCTTGACACTTCTAAACGTGTCTCCATACTATAATCAAATCCTAAACCACCATTCGGTTCAGTGTTCACTAACCTTTGCACAATCTTCTCATATAAATGTCTACTTAAATTATACTTCTCCCTGTCAAATATTATTCTTACATCATACTCATTCTTACCACCTAACTTATTTAAAATAGACACAATATCACTATTGTTAATCTCCATAATTATATTATAATTAGAAAGATAATTTTAACTTTTATTCTACAAACAACATGTCTCAAACAATAATGCTGTCACCAAGTAGGGATCACAATTACTTGCCGGTCTCCTATCCTCAAAATATCCACGACCATTATCAATCGTCTCATTCCCAATCCTCACACTACTTCCCCTATTCGCCTTTCCAAAACTAAATTTATCATAACTCGCAGTCTCATGTTCCCCAGTCATCCTCTGTTCATTATTCTTACCATACATTACCATATGTTCCCCATGTTTTTTACTTAGTGCATCTATTGCCTCATCAATATATTCTATGCCCTTTTTTCCATCTACACCTTCCCTCATCTCAACTGTACTAAAATTACAATGACATCCACTTCCATTAACATCACCCTTTATAGGTTTGGGCTCATAATCTACATAAACCCCATACTTTTCCGTTATTTTTTCTAACAAATATCTTGCAACCCATAAATGGTCACCAGCTTCTATGCCAACAGCGGGACCTATCTGGAATTCCCACTGTCCTGGTGCAACTTCTGCATTTACTCCACTAATTTTCAAACCACTATAAATACATGCATCTAAATGCTCATCCACTATCTGGCGACCAAATGCATTTGCACCTCCTGCACTGCAATAATATTGTCCCTGTTTAATTTCTTCCTCACTCACACCTAAAGGTCTCTTAGTTTTTACATCACACAAAAAATATTCTTGCTCCAATCCATACCATGGCTCTAATTCCAATTTCTTATCAAAAACACTTTTCGCCCAACTTCTCTTATTCGTCTCATGTGGCTCTCCATTTGGCAAATATGTATCACAAAAAACTATAACATTTTCACCCCTCCTAAATGGACACTTATAAAATGAATTTGGCTTAATTATCACCTCACTATCACTGCCAATTGCTTGACCTGTTGAACTTCCATCATAATTCCAATTTGGAAAAGAATCCAGTGATAAAGCATCCGGTTTGTCTAAAACTCTAACCTTACTCCTTAACTCCTGATTGCCGCCAATCCAAACATAATCTGCAATTATCTTCATATTGTAAAAAAACAAATAATTATTCCACTTTTTCCATAATCTCCTCTCGCAATTCTGTAATAGTCTTTTTTAATTCACCATTCTTTCCCTGTTTCATCACGGAAATCCCATACTGTTGCGCAATTTCCTGTATCTTCTCCAAAGTAATCTTCTTCGGTATCTTCAATATAGGCTTCTTCACTTCTTCCGGTTTTTCTTCCTTCAATTGCTCAACAACTTCTTCCGGTTTTTCTTCCTTCAATTGCTCAACAACTTCTTCCGGCTTATCATCAACAACTTCATCGGATTTTTCTTCTTCTTCGGGTTTTTCTTCAACATTCATTATTTCATCCCGCAATTCCTGTATTGTCTTATTCATTTTCCCCTTTTTCCCTTCTTTAGTTACCGACACTCCCTTCGCTCTCGCAATTTCCTGCATCTTCTCTAAAGATACCTTCTTTGGTATAACAACATCCTCCAGCTTTTTAACTGCAACCTTCTTCTTATTAACAACAATATCTTGCATTAATCTCTCAAACAATTGCTCCATTCCTTGTTCCTGCCAATTAATCAATCCATTAGAATCTTGCTTAATTACAGGCACATACTTCCCATCTACATTCAACAAAATACAACACAAATTCTTCTTCATAAATTCCTCATTGCGTTCCGTCTTTTTCCATGTTGAGGGAACATAAGCAATCCTTTCTACATTACGTGTTCTTCCGAATTTATCACGACATTCCGATACAATAAACACGGTCAAGGAAAAATAATCAACAATCACTTGTCTCAATTCTTCCCCATCCAAATCATCAAAGTTAATAAAACTTTCCCTAATCTGCTTACGTATCCTCATATATCCCATGTCCTTATACAATGACATCTCCTCCATATCATATCCAATTTGTCTATGCAAATCCTTCATAAACATTTCACGTGATTTCCAATCAAAATAACGATACTCCAACATCATAATTGTCAACAGAGCATTCGTAAAACTATTCGTCTTAACTCTCTTCTCAACAATCTGTTGGAAACCTTCCAATCCTGACCACTCTGGTACATTGGAAACATCCTTCCCAATAAATGCAAATTTACCATCCAAAACATACTTCCCATAAATATGACCATCCGCCATCTTCACAGGTGGAACCTTAAAAACATATTGCTCTTCCGATTCCTCTTTTGTTAAATAATTTTGCAACTTATCAACTGATATCATAGTCAAATATATATAATTGACTATGCTTTAACTTAAAAAAAATCACTTTTTATTCTGCTACGGTTTCCTCTTCTGTTTCCTCTCCATCAACAATTTTTACATCCTTTTTTCCAACTTTTTTCGTCTGCAAAACATTCCGATTCGCTATACTATTTTTAGCTATATCACGAAAATTTTTTAAAATCTTCGCACGACTCCCTCCATACTTCTTCTTATTCTTCTTCAATATCACCTTATAACCAGATTCTTCCCGCTTCTCACACTCAAACTGTCTTTTCATAAACTCCCTCTCTTCCTCCAAATCCTCCCTAAACTCCTCAAAAATCTGACTCTGCACTCCCTCCATTGAATATATCTCAAAATTTATATTCTTATCTCCCACTTCCTCCCCTAAAATATTTACCTCCTCCTTATCTATTGACTCTATCCTACTCTTCTCCTCATTCATTATACACTCCGTCCTTGCCAACTCTTTCATATTATCCCGTGAGAAATCTACAAAAATCTTTATCTTCTTTAAAACATCATCAGGTATATTATTCATATTCACAAAATATCCATTCTTATTCTTCGTATATTTGGCCGCACTCTTCCTTATTATCTCTACAACCTGCATCTTCTGATTTACACTCAACTTCTTCTCTATAAAATCCCTCAAAATCTTTATCTCTCCCCCATCCATCTCCTTCTCAGGTTCACCAACCTCCTCTACTTTCTCTTCATTTTCTTCTTCTTCCTTATGAGTAACTACCAAGAATTTATCCATTTTCCTAAATTAGACAATACCCTTTAAGTTCATTCAAAATCATCATCCTCTGGATCCTCCTCCTCCTCCTCATCCTCAAATGGCTCATCCATCTCCTCCATCAATTCATCAGCATCCTCCAATGAACCTGTATCATTCACCAATTCGGCATTCAACTCCTCATCATCTTCTTCATCATCCAAATCACTCAACTCCGGTTCCTCTATTTCATCCTCCAATTCTGTACCTTCATCCTCCTCAAACTCTTCTATCGCTGCCTCACTCTCCCTCGTTCTTTCATCAAAACCTTCTTCTTGGGGCATTATTGTCTCATCTGCTTCCTTATTCGCTGTATTTTTCGTCTTGGATTCGCCTTTTCTCGCAATAATCTTAATTTTCCTCTTGGACTCACTATTCAATTTGGCGTAAATACTAATCTTCTTACTGTCCAAATTAAAAGTCTTCCCTATCACCAATAATTCCATTTCATCCCCTACTTTTATATCCTTAAAAGCATCCTTCTGTGCATGAATTTCCTTTGGAACAATTATCATTAATGGACCCAATTCCGCCAGTAAACCCAACTTATTAATCTTCTTTATCGGCGCCTTTATCACACTATTTACTGGAACATTACAAACTTTTGCTCCAATCTTCAAATCAAAAACTATGTTGCCATTGAACTGATTGGTGTTTAAACTTCCTAAACTACGCTCTAAAATTACAACAGTTCCTGGAACAACATACCCATCTTTTACACATTTCCCTTCAATATTGCTTTTTACAATCTTTTCCAGAAATTGAGAAAAATTATCATCCAAATATTTCGGATTCAGAGAAATTCTCCTACGAATCTGAGTATGAAAATAAATATCCTTGTGGGTTAAATAATTCATTTAGATTATAATTATTCATATATTTTTAAATTCATTTTTTATAACTTCCCTAAACCTATCTTTTGTCTCATACTTTCTATTGAATTTATAAACCATCTTTTACCATCTTTCCTCTCTAAATCATATTTTCTTAAATCATACTCTAGCATTACACAATATCCCATCTTCGCCTTCTCATTCTTATTTTTAACAGAAATATCCAACTTTTTACTTACATTCTCCAATTCCCGCAAACTATGATGTGTACATTCTTTCCCCTTCACTTCCGACCTTTTACTTTTCTTCATCTCCAATGTTACCGCCCCTGTATCCCTCGTCCCATCAAAAATCTTAAAAACATATGGTCCACCTTTCAATTCCATAAAACCGTAAATTATATTAAAATTCCTCACTGTATTCCTCGCCTCTTTCGCCAATTTTATCTTCATATTCAACTTTATCTTATCCCTTATTTCTGTACTACATTCACTTATCAATCTTGTCTCCCCATTGTAACAATATATCTTCACACTTGCTTTCCCACCATTATTCTTCAAATCCGAAAATACCATATAATACCCTATCAACTTATCATTCGCTTTATCAGATTTCCCAACATCCAAATCTCTATATTTATACAACAATAACGGCTCAAAATATCTTAACAATTGCACCAAATATACATTAGACATCTTCCCCTTCGTCTCATAATAATCCAACACTATTTTCTTTAACAATGTTGACTTCTCCTTATCATTTAATTTATCCACCAACATCGTCAAAATTATATACATCTTATCTTTACTATCATCCTTGATTACTTCATACAACTTTTCCGCATTTGTTATAATTGTCTCCAATGTATCCCCATTCTTATTTTTCGCCACAACATTAAACTCTCCCTCTTCCAAAAATTCCTCTTCAAACGCATATTGTACCGGTTTCTCCTTAAATGGGGACATTCTATATCTCATTGGTGCCTCCAAATAATTAAACTCCAATGGCTGGAAAATATAATAACTCCCTCTGTAAATTAAATACCCTCTTCTATCATACATATCATATACGGGCTCATTCACATTGTTAATCATCTCCTTAATCGCTAAATATATAAAACGTAACTCCAAATTTTTCATATGGGCAGAAATTATTTTCACCAAATCATCCAACTTATAAACATAACCAACTTTGTACAACCTCTTCATTATATTCTTACACTTCGTTATATCTGACCTCGCAAACCTCTCATTGTATGTATCTATATTAATCTTATATTCCTTCTTCTTAACTGGCTCCCATACGCACTCATAATTACAATTCCTATAATCACACTCCCTACTACCATTTATATCCCCCAAACTTAACTTCACCTTCCTTCCACTACTACTCACCATCTCCACCGTCTTCCCCTCAAAATCAAACACATTGCCATTCTTATTAAGCGCACAATCCACTGCCGCCTGTTTCAATATATACTCCACTTTCTTTATCTTCCTATCCTTTATTTCCGCCAATCTATAAATCCTCGTATCCACCGTCTCTGTCTCCTTTATCCTCTTACTCTCACTCTCTGGTGGTGCAGCTGCATAATAAAAAACCTCCACATTCTGCTCCAATTTCGGCAAGTCCGCATGACTACAAAAACGACTTCCCCTCCCTGTAATCTGATCCATCCTTGACAAGTTAAACCACGGCTCCAAAATATGCACCTGTCTTATCCTCTTAAAATCCATCCCCTCTGCTGTTGTTCTCGTTCCAATTATAACCTTCACTTCCTCACCATTCTTATTATTATCATTATTAATAATATTTAACAAACTCCTCGGATCTAACACACTTATATTCGCATTACCTGTCATCAATATATACCTCACACGCCTAAACTCATGATAATCCTTATTACTCTTATTTTCATGCACTTTCGCCAATGAACCCTGTCCACATATCGCACATATCGGGTTTCTCTTCTTTGGATAATCTAATAATGGACGCTCTCCACTCCATGGATACCTCTCAAATCCATTCTGCTCCAACATCATCGCAAAGGGTAATACACCACCCCATACAAATTCTGAATAAACGTAACATATACCTTTTCCATATTTTATATTCTGCAATGCCTCAAAAAATTTTGCACTGTACTTCTGCAAATGCTTCTCATCCAAAAATCCCGTCTCCATTTTTGTTCCAATATCCATCCTTAAATGCGACTGATACCTAAACTGGAATGTCCTTCTCCTTATCCTCCTATTATCTGTTTTCGCTTGCCCCAAATCTATTATAAATGCTCCATCTCCATTATCCACTTTCTGATATGCATCATCCAATTTCGGCAAACTATTCTCTCCAGCTTTATTAGGCAAAACAATATTACATAATGGCCTTAATACCGACTTGGAAAATTGCTCACTATTTATATTATTATTGTTGTTATTGTTTTTTACATTGTTATTCTCATTATTTACATTCTCATTCATTACCCTCTTATACTCTCCCCACTGATACTTACTCATCCCACACATGTACAACTCCAAACTTTTTAACCTATCCCCCTCCGGTATCATATCCCCATAAATATCATAAACTATTTTAGGTGTTATTGCTACTCTGGGGTACAATTTTAACGGGAAAACTACCGGATTTTCTCCACGCAAATAACTCACGTATCCTTTGGATAACTGTTTTAATATTTCCTCTGCACCCGGAACCAAATTATCTTCTGCATCAAAAATATCACTCTTCTTTATCGGTTCTCTACCATCATTCTCCAGCAATAAATTTAAAATATAAACTATTTCACCAGCATTATCATACATTGGTGTTGCACTCATAAGAACCAACCTAATATTTTCACCATATCTTACAACTGCCTGCAAAATTGGCGGAACCTTCTTCATCACTTTTGCCTCGCCAGTTCTACCAGAATCACTCTTAATATTTTGAATCTCATCAATAATTAATATGCGATTGGTAAATTTATTACGAATTGCTTTCTTCTGTGCATCAGTTAATGTGTGCAATTTACCATCCCATCCTATGTCATTCATAATCTCATTCACAAACTTCTCATATCCATAAAATTGATACACTCCATTCACCGCTCTTCCCGTCTCTTTCTCCTTCTGCAATGTCGTCAAACCACTGTACTGCTCAAAGTCCAAACTGTATGTATTGCCAGTGCACTGTACAATATCATCGGGTCGCTCTTTTTTAGATTCTTTCTTGATATCATAAATCTGATTGCGAAAACTTGGAACAATACGACTGCTTAACAAAACTGTTATTTTCCTTTTGCTATCACTGTGCATACGACGCATAATGTCCTTAAAACCTTCTGCAATCTGTACGGCTGAGCAAGTTTTTCCCACTCCAGTTCCATGATATATCAATATACCATTGTATGGCGTGTCAATACTTATGTAATTTTTTAAAAATTCTTGCTGTGGAGCAAGTTGAAAAAGTCGTGCATTACATATCTCCTCTGTCGTTTTGTGCTGCTTCGGAATTTTATTCTTATGAAACTCTTTTTTTATATATATTTTCTCGTAAAAATCTTTATCTTCAAAGTCTGGATAATACATAAAATTACCAACATTCACTTTAGAATTTTTAACCATTCTAAAATGTTATTAGATTTTTTTATTCATTAAAAATGCAATTAATACCAAAATAATCATAAAAATAAAAACCCCAAAAACTATCCCCACACTCTGTATTATCCCCACATTCCTCTGTCTATCTTTCTGCTGCTTTTTCTGCCATACACTATCATCCAACTTCTGTTTCGTCACATGTGGCTCTGGATCATCCAAATATATCCTTCTCCCAAACATCATCTCGTAACTTTCCACCAACTCATTCAAAGATTGCGTGGGTTTTCCATTTTCCACATTCACCATATTGTGTATATCTAAAACCCAATTCACTAAACTTTTTCTATCATGCAAATGTCTATCTATTGGATGACTCCTCAAATTTTTACTATAATTCACCCTACAAAGCACACATGGCAGCACATACTCCAATAACTCATAAAAGGATTTATATCTATGTTTATCTGCCTCATCTGGATTATATGGATATGTCATACTTACACTGTGCAATGAAAACCAAAACTTTGGCCCCCAAACATTTGGATCCATTTACTTTATATCACATTTTTTTTTACATTTCCCACCAATTCTCTGATTTGTAAAAAGGCATTGCCGGCTCATAATCTTTATCCCTCAACTTCCACCTTATTGGCACTATTACCTTCTCATTCTTATGATCATAACTTATCACTCCCTCTTTATTCCAATTATCCCCATAACTCCTTCTAAAATAATCCAAATTTTTATTTGGCCCAACTACTTTATATGCTCCAAAATCATATTGTCTTAACGGAAAAAAATCACTTAAATACCAATAATCATTTGGCCACTTACTTCTCGGTATATCTTCTGACAATTTAATCTTCCCATTTTCCTTCTTATAATAAAATATATCCAAAAATGGATAACTATATTTACCTTTCTTCTCTTTATGTCTGTAAAATATCTTATTTACCAATTTATCCTTCCAATATTCATAAACAATATCTTCTTTAAAAACATTGTCCACTTTGTTTGCATATTCATAAGGTACACCAATATCTAAATCATCATCCCATTTTATTATCCCTTTGCATCTTACAGCACCCAATAATGTCCCATTACATACCCAATATGGTATTCCATTTTTTTCCAATATTTTTGTAACATCCCACAATATTTTATATAGTGTCTTACTCTCATTCTCTGTCAAAAAATATTTTTCCATTTATTTTTCTAACATTTTTTTTCTTAATTAACTATATGTATGTTGTCATAATTATCCTTTTATTCTTTATTTTCGCATTTTATCCATCTCCAAAAATCTCTGAATCATTCTCCTCTCCAATCAACTTTAAACATCCAACCTATATCATCAACCTCTCCGAAACAGCTGAAGGCAGGCGTCGCTGGCCTATCATCAACAACATCTATCCATTCGCTAAAAGATGGCCCGCCGTTTATGGCAAAACTTACAACTTCCAACCTTACCATAACACCGTTATCACTCCAGATTGGGACATGGGTTTGTGGAAAAACGGACAATCTAAAATAGTCCCCATGTCAGACGGTGAAAAAGGTGTCGCTATGAGCCACTATCACCTTTGGAAAAAAGTTGCTCAATCCAATCAACCACATGTTATCCTTGAAGATGATGCAATTGAACACAACAAATATGCCCAGCAAATTATTGACTCTTTATATAATGATATGCCAAAAGATTACGACATTTACTTACTTGGATATATTGATTTAGAACCCATAAATACCAAAAAAAACCATTCACGTGTTAAACAATTTGTCCTTCTTCATTCATATATTATCACACCTAAAGGCGCTAAAAAATTATTGGAGAAATTACCCATCAATATGCCCGTTGATACTTGGCTTTCTTCTTTAACAGATGATATAAAAATTTACAGACATAACTATGGTAAAATGATGAGAAAAGGATTTTATGGTTTGGTCATTAAACAAAAAAGAAACGAAAAACAAATTGTTAACACAAATATTATCTAAATTATAAACATGTTATCTATAACTCATGTTTTTACAATTATACTTATTGCCATAACAATCATATTTCTTTATATTTCTTCATCAACTCATGAATCTTTCTCCAACATCTGCCAAACATATTTCATCAACCTTGACGAAAATATTGACCGTTGGAACAAATATAAACATAAAGGCTGGATACGCTTTCCCGCAATCAATGGCAAACAATTAAATATAAAAGAACTTGTCAACAATGGAACAATAACCAGCACCAAACGCCTTAAAGCCGGCCAGATCGGTTGCGCACTCTCCCATATCAATGTTCTCCAAAAAATTAAACAACAAAAAGAACCTTTCGGCCTTATTCTGGAAGATGATGTAATAGTTCCTAATGGGTTTTCCATTGATAAACTACAATTGCCCAAAAATTTTGACATAATCTTTCTTGGTGGTTGTAATATAAAAGGTAACAGAATCGGCAACCTAATTAAACCCACCAAAAAAGACGGTGCATACAACCTGTGCTGGCATGCAGTATTAGTTAACAAAAAAAGTGTGGATAAAATATTAAATATTTTAACACCATTATATCGTCCAATTGATTCCCAATTTAGGGAACACTTTGAAAAATTCAATGTTTATTTCCATTATCCCAATATAATTAACCAAAATAAAACACTGCGTTCTACAAGAAGAGATATTGACGGATTGCCTCAATCTAATTACTGGCAAAAACATCATTTGGATGTGGAAATTGATTAAGCACTTACATTTGTGTTGGGGAAACCGGTTGTCATCCAGTAATCTTTTGCCAAATATGGAGGTTCTGTTCCAGTATCAGTACATGGCGCATCACTTGGTCCTTCATTGAATATTTTTTCAATCATATAAAATGGAACAGCATAACTGTAATAACGGAATCGAGAAATAAAACCATTAAATCCACCCCATTTACCCATATACAAATCACCATAATTTAACATAGGGATGGCACCTAAATTGCAGCGTTTCTTTAATTTTGCATTAATATAAACATCCACACTTTGTCCAACACAAGTGATTGCCACCAAAAACCATTTGTTCATTGGTAAATTGTCCACATCGCAACTTGCTTTTACATTATTATATGTATTCATATTTATCGCCAACTTATTCTCATTTGGATATATCCAAACACCTGGGGCCTGTAATGGAACTGCACTACTATTCCCCTTATGGAATACATGATGCCATTTCCCACTATTGTTAAATGTATTTTCGTCTATGTACAACCAAAATGTATAACTAAATTCTAAACCAAATTTCTGGTCATAAGAACGTAACAATTTGGAGCCGGCAAAGCTTTTAGCAGTTGTTCCTTGTATGGTATCTTCTACAATAAATGGACTATCATTTTGATAATTGGAGACACTGTAGCCCAATCTTACAAATAAATATATAATAATGATAATAACAACAATGATAAATAATCCAGTAATAATTGTATTTGCACTAAAAACACTGGAATTACCACTTCCTAAATTTGTATTTCCAATTGAATTGTTCATTAAATTAATGAACAAAATAATTTTTCTAATATGGGCCACCTGAATATACCTTGTAAACCTCATCCGGTTTCATTGCATATCTATAATATACAACATTGCTTATCTTCCCAAAAAATCCACCATTATCACAAACATACACTGGGTCTTCATTTAATTTTGGAACACCTCTTAATACACAACTTCTCTCCAATTTTCCATCAATGTAAATGTCCACTGTGCGATTGTTCAATACATAAACAATATGCACCCACTTCTGTAATGGTATATTCTTAATATCACATCCCTCATTAGGTGATGCAAATGTATTAATACGGGCATGTAAAGCATTGGTATCCGGATATAACCACAATCCCGGTGCTCTTGCACTGCTACTTCCGGCTCCATTGTTTTTATCACCTTTTACTAAAATATTTTTCCAACCTCTTGTCCAATCTTGAATATAAATCCACATACTATAAGAAAACTCTAAACCTTCATCACTATTCTTCACATTAAATGAATTATTCTTTATATCATATGCATCTAAAGGACTACCTATCAATTTACTCACATTTGCTGACCTCTTTTTCGCTTTACTTACAAAAACAACAATTAAAATAATTAAAACAATAAGTAAAATAATTCCTACTAAAGCCAACAAAAATTTATTTGAACTTCTTACAGTATTTACAAAGCCCTGACTGGCTCCCGAAAATGCATTTCCAAATGAATTGTCTGCCATTTATTTATTAATAGATTTTTTATTTAACAAACATCTGCCTCATAATCACTCCCCTCCAATGTCATCTTCTCCCTCTCATACAAATTTCTTATCTGGTTTGGCTCCTCCGCTGCACTATTATACCTGAAAAATGCCATCAATCCATCAAATCCATCTCTACCCTTCATCAAATTACTATTCGTCATTAAAGGCATCCCAGTCAAACTTATTGACCTTTCCAGCAAACCATTCACATACACATCCAATGATCTCCCATTTATCACGATTGTTGTACTAAACCAAGTATTTAATGGTATATCATCCAGAGTAACTGCATTTCCTTCATCTGGTCCATTCTCACATGCAACTGTAATTATCATTTTATTTGTATTTGGTGCTAAATATACTCCGGGTGTCTTCTGTTGGTATATACTACCTGTACTTGGATTACCCCTAAAGAAAACTGTTCGCCAATTCTTATTTTCTTTATTAAAATTCACCGGACAAACCCTTAACCAAAAACTATATGTACCTTCTGCTCCTAAATCTATTGGCATATCCTCTTTTAATGCAAAACCATACTCAGTCCCCTTCATTAATTTTAACAAATCATCGCTGCTATTACTTAAGCCATAAAATGATAATGGGATTGGCTCATTTTTACCATATGTTGATGGTGTGTAAAAATCCAAATACATACTACTTGACACTTTCCTTCTTAAAGTTGTTAAAAAATATATGATTAATCCCAACTCTAAAACTAATAAGCCTACCAGTAAAATATAATGTTGAGGTTTCCCTGCTCTAAAGGCTAATGTCCCTATAAATAATAACACTGTGAACAATAATGCAATGCCTGTTCCACCCAATTTATAATTTTTTCTTGAATATCCCAGTGCAATAAATGTGATAATAGGAATCATGAGCAATATTGAAGACCATAAATATTTATGCTCAAATATTGAACTGTAAAAATCTGACAACGTATTTGCTACAGAATATCCATAATAATTTCCCTGATAATTGCCAAAACTATTATTTGTAAAGTTTTTTCCTATATTATTTCCATTAGATTGAAACAAACTGTTCATTAATTTAATACAGATTATATTTCCTATAATTGTCCATTTGGATATTTCCTCTTCATATTATCTCCCATCGTCTTCTTCCCATGACAATTCCTACATAATGCCTGCAAATTATTCATATTATTATCTCCTCCATTCTCCAATGCAACTATGTGATCCACTTCATATGTCGCATCTAAAGTATCCCCACAATGGGCACACTTCCATTGCTGTTGAGATGCTGTGTATTTCTTCATCTGTTCTGTTACTTTCCTTACTTTCGCCGTCCCACCAACTAATCCACGTCTTGTTGGGTTATATTGTTGCAACATCTGTGGTTGTTGTATTTTTGGTTCTATAGTCTTGTATTTTCTTGCCATACTGTCTGGCATAAAATCCACAAAATAATCCATTAACCAATTATTTTTTAATAATGCTGGTGTAAGTAATGCGACAATTGCTACAAAAACCATCACCATCTTCGGTAATCCTGTAGCCCAATTGTACATTCTGACAAAAATATTTTTAAATTTGTAATTTATAAAAACAAATAACACTAATAATGCTAACAAAAGAATCACTTTGTAATTCATATTTTAACAAAGTTATTTTTTCTCCTGAAATGGCGCTTTTGGAACCGGCTGAAACTGTGCCACCCCCTCAAAAGGATTTAACCTCCCCGGCTTAAATGCATTCGTCGGCTTCTGTCTACTCGGCTGGCACGGCAATTTTAAATTAAATGGTCCCTCCGGCGTTGACCTAAAACAGTGTCCCTCTCCCACTCCATTTGTACACCAACCACATTGGGGATTTCCTAAACATTGCTCCCTTCCTAAACTATCACACGGAAAACTATCCGCTATACACTGTGCATGTGATGTGTAAACTGGCAATGGCACCTGACTAAATCCATTCTGTCCACAAGTATTTTTTTCTGGATTTAATGGGTCATACTTATGTTTTGTACAATCTTTCTTACAAAAACTGTAACAATAAAAATGGCTTGGGTCTGGATTTTCTGTAAAATTTTTAAAATCTTCCTTAAACTCTATCTCCTCTTGCGGTTTTTCATCTGCAAACCTCTCTGGACATATCGGTTTACAATATCTCCTTGGTATATTGTTAACTATATTCCCTTTTGCTAACAAACATGCCCATGGACGCTTGTATGGTTGTGCACAACTTATATCCAAAATATCAAAATATTGCCCTTCTGGCTGAACACCTGCATAACGATTTTCTTTCTCATCTAAACGGTCACCATCTAATTCTTCATATCTTGTTGGTTCTACGAACAATCCTTGGCTGTAATTTCCCATTGGTTGATTGGAACTGAAGTTGGGTGTTATGGGTAAATTGGCAGAACTTGTTAAAATATCGCTATTGTCTTCACGCAATGTTGATTGGATAGGTTTAATATTATCTAAATTTTCCTGCTCTTTTTTAAAAACTACATAAAATATTATAAATGCTACAATTGCAACACAACTAATGATTATCTTCCACATTACATTATTTTAGATTAAAATTTACACATGCATATTCACTCATCTCCTGAATTTTTGTTTCCAATTGCTCACCATATCTACAACCTAAACGGGTTATACTATGGTAAATTAAGGAATCGTCTATACATTGCTCCAATGTATAATTACCAGAACGGAGGTTGTTGATAATAAAATAGCATCTTTCAGTGTAATTTTTGTGATTTTCACACTGAAGACGTGGAATGTCAACGAAACTAAAACCAGAATGAATCATTTTATGTACTTATAAATAAATGTTTTTAATTTCACTTTTTTACAATTTTATTTCATAAATCTGGCAATATTCATGTAATGCATTTTGTGCTTTTGTTACATTGGGAAATAAAATAACATTCTCTCTGATTTTTATTTTTTTTGTATATTTCTTTGAATCCATCATCATCATATTTAATAATGAACTAACTTCCAAATAAAAATTATTAGCTATAGTTAACAATTCTGGTAAATTCTTATCCACAAAAAAATATGGTGATTTTAAAAAATTTATCAATGCATATTCTTTTTCATCTTCATATGCAAATTCAACACCAAAAACACCCATTTTGTTTGCATCCATATATTCCTTTGTTATCAATCCCCTTTCTAAATAAGCTCCCCATATAGAATTTATCTTTCCATCTAATTCTTCCAGCAAATTGTTAATCCTTTTTATATTTGGTGGAATATAAATACAATCCAATGAGGCATAATCAATACCCTTTAATGGAATTGTAATGGTTGATTTTAAATTATTGATAAAAAGAACAATTAACTTTTTATCCAATCCAAAAAAAGTATGGGTTGTAAAATCCATTTTATGGAATAAAAATAAACAATAAATAATTCATTTTTTATTCATTGGGCATTAAATCCAAATTGGGCATATTGTATTGGTGGTAAATAGTATCATATGCCATTTTTTTGGGATTCCATTTAGTCTCTATAATATATCCACCATATGTATTAAACCATTGGTGCTGTTGAGGGCATTTAAACTGAACAGGCGCTGGTTCCTCTAAATCACTAAATTGAAGTTGCATTAATTATATTTAGAAAAAAAGATTCGTTTTTTCCTTCTTAATATTTTAAACAATTAATTTAATGTTCCAGAACAAAAAGAAATTTACATTACAAGAACATGTTGAAAATTTTACTAATGCTTCCCAATTCTCATTAGATGACCTTAAACCATTAATTAAATACCCTTCTGCATTCCAGCAGCTTTTATCTTCTAACAATTTCCCCACTAAACATATCACCAGCGAATTGGACATATTTAAAGATAGCATTTACAATGAAATCTGCAATTGCTCCACCAATATCGGCAAATCCTATTTTAATTCATTATTAAATAATCCCTGTTATAACACTAATATTCTGCAAAAAAGGCAGCAATTGCTTCTACACTTCTGCCAAAACTATAAAAGTGAATTGCGCAATAATTTACAGCAAATAAAAGATAAATTGGAAGATAGTTACTGGTTTTATCGGGAAAATAACGAACATAGTGACTACATATACAATATGATTTTTTACAATAGTGATTATTTAAAGTTTGTAAATAAGATTGAGCCGTTTTTAACGTTGAGCAATGCTTACAAAATTATTATTAGCCCGATATTTTCTGTTTGTTCACCACTTTTATATATTATTGTTCCATTTGTTTTGTTGAGAATAATGAGAATTAAGATACCATTTAAGTTCTTTTTTAAAATGATGTGGCAACAATCTGGTATGATTTCCATTCCATTTGTTAAAAATAAATTTATGGCCACTTTAATAAAATGGTTTTCTAAATTTTTGTCTATTTTTCTTTATTGCCAGAATGTTTACAATTCTTACAGCACCAGTCGTACAACTCTGCAAATTGTTAACCTATTCCAGCGTAAATTAGAAAATATTAAGCAATTGTTGGGATTTTCCACCAAATTGCATGAGGGATTTTCCGGCCAAATCAGTGCCAATCCTAAATGTTTTGTTCCAATTGAAAAAGGCGAAATATATTGCGGTTCCACTTCCATTTTCTCTAATAAAGGGCGCATTTTAAAGGATTTCTACAATTTTAATGAAAATAAAGAATACTTTTTACAGATTATAAACAAT
>JGI10211J34971_10000538_pt1 | contig 30936 bp, 39 predicted proteins | sample Etolagsediment_FD_34971 | JGI IMG/M metagenome (IMG submission 34971)
AGCCGGTGTTCTGCTGGTCGAGCGCTGGATATTGGCCGTGTTGCGTAACCGCACCTTCTTTTCCCTGTCCGAGCTCAACCAGGCTATCCGTGAACTACTCGTGTTCGGGTGGATTTCAGCAGCAACCGCCAGTGATTTCTCGTTGGTGAGAGAATGCCGGGAATGACTTTCGGTTTTAGTGAAACATTTACCTGAATTGCTACCTAGACTAAGATGAGATTTTTATACAATTTATAACTATATTCAAAAACAAACTAGGAGATACAGATATGGTTGCTACAATCCTGAGACTACCGCGCGTAATGCAGCGCACTGGATTACCACGTTCAAGCATTTATTCACGGATGGCGGAAGGGACTTTCCCAAAGTCCATCAGTCTCTCCGGTCGGAGAGAAAATGGACGTAAAGGGAGGGCGGTAGGTTGGGTGGAGTCGGAAATCAACCGTTGGATTCAGGAGCAGATCGACGAGACCCGAAATTCTGATCAATCAGAGAACGTTCGAAAAAAAGTTTAATTTTCTAAGATAAAAAATGCAAAACATGATATATATATGAAAGATGAATTATCAATTTTCCTGTTAGAGGGTATTTAGATGAGAAATCGATTATTAGGCCATCCAGGCCTCAATGAAAAACCTTTTGCGTTCAATAAAAGTACGGAACGCCCTGGGTCGAGTAGTTCGTGGCGCATGAAATCAAGTGATAGAAGGAGGAGGGGGTGGCTTTCCCAGTCGATCCAGCAACCTCCTTTGGTGAAGAAGTTTCCCGGTCCTTCGGGGCCGGGTGTTTTTTTATCTCAAAAAATACTTTCCAAGACCATCCAAGCGTCTTGTGCTGATCTGTACCGGGGTGTGGCATGGATCACCAGATTGCGCTCTTCGCCCGGTAAGGCTAACTCCATGGCATCCGCCTCCCTGTTGTCCGGTACTCACTCAAGGCTCACCAGCGGCGGATCGATTAACGATCTCGGGAGGGCTGAATGAGAATCAGGACGATAAAACCTGAGTTTTGGCAAAATGAAGAATTGTCAGAAGTCAGTGAAACCAGCGCGCTATTAGCAATAGGCTTACTGAATTTTTCCGATGACGAGGGTTATTTTCGAGCTAACCCAAAGCTCATCAGTGCAGCCATATTTCCGCTCCGTGAAACATCGATAACCATCCAAAGCGCAATCGACGAGTTAGCCGCTATCAACTATATCAAAATTTTTACCGGGTCTGACGGAAAGCGGTATGGTCGGGTCAGCAGCTTCAAGGATCACCAGGTAATCAATCGACCTAAAGCAAGTAAATTCAAGAAGTTACATCCAGACCCGGAGCAATCAGTGATGGATCATGGGACAATCAGTGATGAATCAGTGATGGATCATGGGACAATCATCCGGGAAGGGAAAGGAACAGGGAACAGGGAACAGGGAACAGGGAAAGGAACAGGGAAAGGATAGGGAAAAAGAACTATCCCCCTCTGACGAGGGGAATAGTTCCAAAAAGAAAGCTGACGCTTCTTTTTCCCACTCGCCCCCTGATTTGGATTTTCCCTCAACGCCGGATGGTGATCTGTTCGCTGGTGGTGGTTATTCGCCGGATGGTGAAATCTCTGAACCATCCCGCTCCGGTCAAAACCGTTCGGGCGCTGAATCAGGATCGCTTGCTGAAAATCAATCCGGTGATGATCCATCGGACTCACGCCACCTTGGCGGACAAATTTTGCCAGCGGGTGCCGGATCGCAATCTGATCCCGATTCGACAGCCAGGCCGAAACGTAAGCGCAAGACCCCCCTGACCGACATGCCTGCCGGATTCGGCGATGCACCGTCCGACGAGGTGGTGGCCTGGGCGGCAAAGAACGGCTTCGACCGGCTGGACGAGCACCTTGAGAGCTTCGTGACGAAGGTCGAGGCCAAGGGCTACCAGTACGCCAACTGGAACAGCGCGCTCAAAAACGCCATCCGTGACGACTGGGCTGGATTGCGCAAGGCGGATTCACGCAGTGGTGGCAATGGCCGACCAGCGCCGCAGGAGATTACACGCCCACGCCCACCGGAAATGAGGGATGACGAATACAGATTCCCCAAGCTGACCGACGAGCAGAAGGCGGCGGAGATCAAAAAAAGACGCGACGCGCTGAATAAAGCCTTCGCCGAGGCAAATATGCAAATACCCACGAGAGAGAGCACATCATGATTGGCCCGAATACCGACCTGCCAAGACTGGAGAGCGAAATTGTACCTGCGCTGATGGCGCTGGATCTGGATTGGGCGCGAGAGTGGCTGCCGGGTGGTCATCAGGCGCGCACCGAAGCCCTGCTGGCCTCGATGCACAAGACGCGCTACGAACTGGCGGACTTCCCGGCTGAGGTTCGGCACGCGAGCGGACACTGGCTGCGCGAAAACGGTTTTCGCCGGGCAACCGGTGCTGAGCTTCTCCCCGAGGGTGTACTGCCTTGTCGAATGACAGGGGGTGCGCAATGACCGGTACAGTGACCGCCATCACGCCTCGGGAAACCGAGTACGGGGTGAGCCAGCATCAGGCTGAGCACTGGATGATCGGCCAGCTCATCCAGTACCCGGAGAAGATCGCCGAGTGCCGACTGAACGAAGAGCATTTTCTCGATACGTCGAACCGGATGATCTTTCGGGCGATCCAGTCCATTTCCTCGACGAATCGCCCGGTCGATGTCGTGTCGGTGGCCGATGAGGTTATTCGCACGAGTGGGCCACAATCAGGCGACCAGAACTATTGGCTGATTCTGCTGGGTCAGATCATCGATAGCTCGTTCTCGGGGGTATTTTTCGAGTCCTCGCAGCGCGTGCTGATCGCTCGCCATCGCACCCGGCGCTTGAAGCAGATTGCCCAGCGGATGATGACGCAATCCGAATCCGGCGATGAGAACGAGATTGTCGATACCGTGATCCGCGATTTGATGGATCTCGATACGGTGGAGCGCAAATACACGCACACAGCGGCTGAGGCTGCCATGGCGGCATTCGACAAGGCGCGGGAATCCATGGCGGCGGATGGCGTGCCAGGGTTGCGCACCGGCATCCGAAATCTCGATGAATTGTTTGGCGGATTCAAGGCTCCTGATCTGATCGTTGTTGGCGCGAGGCCGGCGATGGGGAAAGCGCAGCCGATGTATTCAAAAATACTACTGGAAGATGGGTTATAGACGCCCAATTATCAGGGTACGGGTAATGTTTGCTTAAGAGAGAGCAGGAGGTGAGCGGTATTAGTAGGAGCAAGATACCTGTAAACCTTATTGTCTTTTTATTATCAACGTAATATTGCATATGGCTCTCTTTATGGGCAAATTAAGGGAACTCTGACCCGCTATTAACATATTTCCAATATAAAGAGTGTGCCAGACCGTACCTCCGGGCTCGTTCAACAACGGGATAGGTCGCGGCTGGCGCGCGACATATCCTTATTTGTTAGGTGACCGAGCACACCGGACAGCTTCACGGCATTAATTGCGGGTTTCAACTTTTTCCCAATCGCGGTATCTCGTCCTTCTAGCCATTGAGGCAAATAGCTACCTTGAGCCTTAGCGTGGATTGTGTGCACCCATGTGACCTTCTCATTGCCATACGAAACTTCGTTTATTCGTTGAATTCCTGGATGGACACCAGAAACTAGCTTTTCGCATTGATCTACGTACTTTCCAGAGTTGCCTAGCATAAGCACTAGCCTTGTTGTTTCCGGAAGCTTTCCAAGATGTTGCTCAATACAATTGTTTGCAACATCTTGATTTTCCTTAGCTTTGACAAACTTTTCAAGAATTCCACCGCCGCTTTTTGAATAGCTTTTCTTATTTTTATCCCACATTGAAACACTGCAACGGAAAAGCGAGCCAAAGTGGTATATTGATTCTTGAGAGTTGATTCGATTCCCCACAAAATTAGAGCCTTCCATCAGGCCTAGTTTTTGGAGGATTTTAGTCAGCTGCGGCCGCATTCCGGCAAAGGCTATTTCATCGAAAGGAAGCGTAGTTTTTTGATTTGTTCCCCGTGAAAAGCCGAGAACTACGATTAAAGGATTGCTTGACCCCCAAGAGGCATTCGGCTTTTCTATCTTGAATTCTGGAGGGCTCCCTGAGCCGAGGAGTAGTTGATTTTCGGACTCAGGAATGCATCTATTGCATCCGATCCATCCATGCCCCGGCAAGCTTGTTTTTGTGTGTTTCATCCACTTGCTCTTTTTTCACCTATCAGTGATGTATACAGTTTCTATGTTGGCGGGGATACGAAGAAACTGTATAACCCCGAGATGAGCTATCCGATCCAGGTGCTGTGAAGCCGTCGCAGACAAGGCAAAATAGCTAGTCTAAAGTAGCATGCACATCGACATATTGACTAGTATCTAGTTGAGAAAGGCAGCCTCGATTTAAAAATTCTGGAAAATCTGAACGGCAGCCGTTGGCACGGCAGAGACTGTTGTGTCGCACAACCGAAGGTCGACTTCCAGGTAGCAGGCGTGTAGCCCTGATAGGTCAGATATACCTCATCGCCCCTCAGCGGCATTCAAGCACTGGTAATCGAGCCAGCCCAAATTGGTCCAGATTTCAGATTTGATGGGGATTATTCGTTTAGAACGCTCAGAGCAGGGCCTACGCGATTGACCGTCTCGATAGGCAGCTTGGAACCCTCAAGGATATTGCGATATTCGTCAGATACGTTTTGGACATCGACCACCTTGCCTTCTTGATCAAATCTAAAGCACCCTCTATCAAACAGTTTATGAAGATCAGCTCGAAGAATGATTCCATTTTCAGCAATTTCAGCTCCAAGGTCCTTTGATGGAATAAGATGTGCGGCTTCAAGAGCGGCAGCGGTGCGCTCACCAGTCAAACAACATTGTTCGTCAAAGGTAAGTAACACCTTACGGAATAGGTCTTGTTCCCTCTGTTGTTGAGTTGTTCGGTATCTTCTCCGATTTTTATAAAGGCTATTCTCCATTTTCTGCCAGCGAAATTCGCCATTGTAACTGCGGTCGGACCTATCGTTGTCCGTCCATTTCGCATAGCCTTGGGTAGCACCCTTTTCTATTTTAATTTCGGATACACCCCAGCGGGAATCGTCCGGCTTAATGTGTGGGTTGCGCTTAGATTCGTAAAAGACTTTCAACAGATTTGAAGTATTTCCGTATTCAACCTCACTCCGGGTCTCGTACTTAACGATACGACTGGGTGATTTCCAATGCTCCCTAGTGCTCTCTATTGGTGGATATTTATCTGCGGTAATATCGAGGTTGATATACTCGATCGTTCCATCCCACTCTATCGAAATCTCAGATAAATACATGCTTCCTCCTCGATGTTTGCGCCAGGGCTAGTATGCCCGAAAATTAACTGATTTTATTAACTTTAAGTTTGGTTGTCATGAACGGTCTCTTTGTCTCAAATACGATAACGCAAGACAGTAATCCATTGCTCATTGTTATATCTTATTCTCGGTCACTGTAAACCACCTCACATCGTCAATCGCATCCCCAAACCCATTCAACCACCACTCCAGCATGTAACTATCTACCACGGTCGCGCTGATTTCCAGCCAGTCATCATCGAGTTCGATCACTTGCTGATCGGTTGACAATGGGCTTTCCAGCAGATGCTGTCCCGCTTCTCGTTCGATGCTGAATGTAAGATGTATTTTCTCGCCTTCCCCATAACTGAATCGCCCATCGTCATCATATTTTTTGAGGTCGAAATCACCGGGTCGGTTGAATGTGAGCGTTGACAATTCTGCTGACAAAATCCGGTGCAGGGCTAAGCTACGTTCGTTGTCATAGCCTTTGTAGCGGCAGACCAGGTAGAGTCGCGGTCCCTGCTGTGCCAGACCCAGCGGCATCACCTCTACCGCGTTTCGCTTACCACTTGCGTTCCGATAATCGAGTTTGAGCCAGCGATTGCAGTACAAGGCATCACTAACGACTTCAAAGACGCCCGGTGCGATCTTGGGTGGCAAAAGCGGTTGACTGGTGGCCACAACCCGGACTTTCTTTGGCCACTCCCGTTCAAGACGCGCATTGCTGTCCGGGCCCAAGTTGCGACGAGCCTGGATAAAGAAACCCTCCATCGATTTCATTAAACGGACAGGCAGCAGATTTCGCAAATGTTCCTCTGCCAATTGAAGCAGTAGTGACTCTTGTGGCGAGAGACTCGGTACTGCCAGTGCTTTTGCCCGCTCTAGCCATCTATACCCATAAGGCTTGCTTCGGTCATCCCGCTCGATATCAAAATGTTCGCTCAGCATCTCTAGTTGTCGTTGGATAGTGCGCAGATCACGCTCAATACCGGCTCCCTTCAATTGCTTGTGCAATTCGCTGGCAGTCACCTTCCGACCACGTGGAATACGGCGTAGCAATTCGATGGCGAGCAGTGCGGTTTCCAGGGTATCTGAGCGCTTCGACATTTCAGGTTTTCAAAACCGATCTTCCAAAAACTTAGGCCAGGGGACAGCTGAATATTCGAACCGCTTTGACTGATGGACTTCCAGCCTTAATCGCCTTGGGCGCTGCCGGAAATCGACCAATTTGGATTTCGAGAGTGCGTGCATGCCGTTTCTTTTTATATCCCTTTGTATTTAGATCAAAAAAATCCTATCGCCGTCTTTGCCCCTTCCTTCAGCGAGCACTCGGCTTCAAGAGCGGACACCATTGCGGATGGGGATTCGATGGGGCGAAATCGATGCTGCCTGAGCAAAACTGAGAAATCTCCCGGTGTCAGTTTATCCATACGAGTGATTCTTGCCAAAAGATTATGATGTGGCGCGGCAAGACCCAGTTGGGCGCAGTGACGCTCCAGCAATTCCCAGGCCTGCTCGTGCCGCAAATAATCAAATTTCACTTTCAGATCAAAGCGGCGCAAAGCGGCCTGATCAAGCCCCGTCATCAGGTTCGTCGAGGCGATGAACACGCCCGGAAAGGATTCCATCTGAGTCAACATCTCATTGACCTCGCTGACTTCCCAGCCGCGTTGTGCACGCCGCCGGTCCTGGAGAAAACTGTCCACCTCATCGATCATCAGAAGCGCCCCATCGTCAGCCGCCTGGCGGAAGGCACTGGCTATATTCTTTTCGGCCATCCCAATGAAGGGTGACATCAGGTCGGAGGCGCGCTTGACTTGCAGTGGTGCATCCAGTTGACGCGCTATCCATCGCCCATAGGCTGTTTTCCCGGTCCCAGGAGGGCCGTACAAACAGAGTCGTCCACAGCGTGAACTGACGAGCCCCGCCGCAACGCTGGTGAGGTCAGCATTAGCTTGAATAAAGGCCGGGTCATAAATCTCGGGCAATTGATTTGGGTCGTTCTGGATCAGGGTGCGATGCCCTTGAGCCTCCAGCGTATTAGAGACCAAGCGTTCAAAGGCCTCCATCGCTCCTGTCTGGCTTAGATCGTTTTTGATTGAACTCACCACGGAAGCAGCCCTAATTACAACCGCCGGCGCTAAGCTTTCTGCTTCGGCCATCCGTGAAATGCTGCGCGTATCCAGTAGATCTCCACAATTCTCCTGCAGAATACGCATGCGCTGCCGTATGGGAGGCACAGGCACCTCGAAAACCATGTCAAAGCGACGAATGAAGGCAGGGTCGAGACCATCGATCGCGTTTGAGAGCCACAATGTGGGCACTGGGTTTTCTTCAAGCATCCGGTTGATCCAGGCCTTACGCACCTGGGCCGTACTTTTGATTCCCCAAAAGCCAGAGCCATCGTTAAAGACATCCTCGACCTCGTCAAAAGCAATCAGTGCTTTGCGATTTGCGAAAAAGCTCTGGGCAGCACGAAACGCTCGCAAGCGATATTGACCCTTGAGAGAATCCCCGTCGGCGTCTTCGCTGGCAATCTCAAACAGTTCCAAGCTCAGCGCTTCCGCCAAGGCGCGAGCCAATTGACTCTTACCTGTCCCAGGTACGCCATGCAGAAATATGTTAACACCTCGCCGACCAGTGGTGATCGAATGGCGCAAATAGGGGTGCAGGATTTCCAGGGATGGCTGGATATGGCTGTAATCCGACAGATCAAGTTGCGCCGGCCCGGCACAAAACACCGTACCACGTAACAGGCTGACTGGGTCGGCTTCCGATGAAAGCATCAGATCTGAAAAGCTGTCGGACAGAAGATTCAGTTTTCCTCGGAGAGTATCGATAGATCTGCGTTCAATAGAGACTAGACCTGACTGCGCAAGAATGCCCTGCGGGCTTAATGAAGCACGGATTTCCTGCTCAGACAGATCGAGTATCACGGACAGCACGTTGATCACTTTTACCGACGACAGTTGTCCTAACCAGTCAGCTGTGTCGTCCAGAAGGCGTTCGTTGTGAATCGTTACAGCGAATTCGAGAACTCGGCAGTCGGTCTCACTTAGTCCGACAAGGTCTGATAAGCGCCGTACATTGCCGCAAAGGCAGGGTGGCATTGATATTTTTTTTGATTGCTTTTCAGCTTTCTGGTGCAGGCGACGCAATTCAGCCAGAACCCTGACCCGATCAAAATCCTCCAGTGCTGGGTCGAGCCACTGTGCCAAACCCAGTGCTTCGGCTAAATCGTCACTGTAGAACCCGTCGCTACTTAGAAACTCGCGATGTCGCCCCAGGGTCACTAGTATGCGAAACAGCCACAGACGGATGTAGGGCTCGGTATCGATGGACCTGATGGTTCGACCAAAGCGATGTCTTTTCATGATGATTCTCCGGTTGCTTGAACCATCTTACGGATTGTTGCGACGTAATGTGTCGTAGGCAGAGGCCCTGCATTTAAGGGGGTATAATTGACTGGAGATTTTGCCAATGACCGCAACTGGCACTTCGCTAGCATTCACCAGTGAAGCAATCATCTCATTGGAAACTTTCGCTTTCCTGCCGATCACAGGCATTGCCGCGAGTCCATCTGATTCCACTCTTGACGCCCCTTCGCAGACCATCGGAATGTCAGCTTTCCAATGACTTTAGCAATGAGGGCATGGCCGTCTTGTTACCTACCTACTCAACAAAAACGAAAAAGCCCGTTACACTGACTGGATGAAGAGACGGGTCGACAGCGATCTTGGAAAACAAATCTGCAGTCATCGCATGTCGACGGTAGAGCCTGTGTTCGGTAATATCGGCACCAACAAGGGATTATGGCGATTCAGTCTCCGGGGGAAGAAGAAGGTGCAAGGACAGTGGCGTTTGTACTGTATGGTGCATAACATCGAAAAGCTGATGAATTATGGCAAACTGGCCGCTTAGAGATGCAAGAAAGACAAGAAAAGGTTCAGTAAGCTGATAAATAATCAATGCAGATGAAACGGGACTGGAAAACGAGTGAATAGAAAATCTAAAAACATGAAGCCAACGTATAGCTCGTTCCCCTTTAGGGTTTTTCTACAGGCTCGTTATTCTCAGCAAGAAGGAGTCTCATGAAACTCGAAGCAATAAGCATCAAGCGTTCTAGCACGCTCAACGAAAAGTGGGTGCAAGACCAGATCGCGGAGGATCCGTCCATCCTCGGGTTGGGAGACTTGGTCCTAAAGGACAAAGAGCGCATACAACAGAATGCCGGACGGCTTGATCTTCTTTTGCAAGATCCAGAGACCCTGAAGCGTTATGAGGTGGAAATCCAGCTCGGTGCTACTGACGAGAGCCACATCATAAGGACAATAGAGTATTGGGACATTGAGCGTAAGCGATACCCTCAGTACGAGCATGCGGCAGTAATAATCGCCGAGGACATCACTCCGCGTTTCTTGAACGTCATCCAATTATTTAACGGCACCATCCCGTTGATCGCCATGAAGGTAACAGCGTACAAGGTCGGTGATGAATATGCACTGACGTTTGTTAAGGTCTTGGATGAAATGAGTCTTGGCTTGGTTGACGAGGACGAGCCGGTTTCAGAGCCTACCGATAGAGCATTCTGGGAGACGAAGCGAGGAACTAAAAAGACCTTGCAGGCCACTGATTCCTTGTTGACGCTCGTGAAAGAAGTAGAGCCTCGTGCATCACTGAAATACAACAAACATTACATCGGAATTGAGGTGGATGGAACCGCTCGCAATTTTGTGAGTTTTATGCCGCGTAAGGCTCATGTCATCATGACAATAAAGCTGCCTAAAACAGTCGAGACGGATGAGTTGCTAGAGGAAGCGGGGTTAGAAACGCTGACCTATGAAACGCAATGGCGCCAATACCGTCTCAGGCTTGAATCGGGTATCGAAGATAAGCAAAAAGAAGCGATATTGAATCTCGTCAAGCAGGCCATCGAGAACTTTGGAAAGAGCGCATAACAGTCCTTCGGTCGGGGCATCGGTGCAGGCCACAGTCGCCCGCTTCAACGATATTTAGCTTGTCTATATTCCCATGGTGGCAACGCAGGTACAGACCATAGTCCGATTTTCCGGTTTCGGGCTTCAATCTCAGCAGAGTCATAAAGCATCTTGTCTAAATCGGATTGCTCTCTCTGGTATCGCTTGTAGTGCCAGGCGTAGCCATCCTTGATTTGCTGAAGGTTCATGTCCTGGCCATCCCTGAGAATCTTGCCAATGATCCGACCGTATCGATCGCGCTTGTCGTATTCGACCGCGACGTTTCGGCCAGCCACCAGTCGAGTCAGGTTCTTGGAGGATTTCTTTCCGAACACCTGTTTACTCTCTGGCGCGTCGATGCCGCCCAGCCTGATCTTGTGGCGCTCTCTGCCACGATCCAGCACATAAACGGTATCGCCATCAGTGACCTTGACCACCTTGCAGGGGCAGTCCAGGCGGTCGGCATGGACGGTGCTGGCGCAACCGCAAACGAGGGCCAGCAGCGGGAGTGTACGATGGAGGATCAGTGGTTTTGCCAAACTTCGTTGTCTTCCTGGAAGCGTTGATAGACCTCTTCCCTGTGAACGGGCAAATCCTTCGGGGCCTTGATCCCGATCCTGATTTGATTCCCCTTTCCTTTGCCAAGAATGGTTATCTTTATGTCGTCACCGATGATGATAGATTCATCGGCCTGTCGAGTGAGTATGAGCATCGTGCTTCTCCTTTTCCTGAGGTTTGGCCTAGAGTATTGCAGGGTGCCATCGGAAGCAAGCCAGTGAGCAATGCGGCGAGCCTAGAGCCCTATTGTGCTGCAAAATCGCGATAATATCACCCTCGGGCCAAATTTAATTGTGGTCAGGGCGCGTCCAGGCGTTCGTAATCCGGTCGGCGCTTTCGGCCAGCCTGGCGCGGTAGGTGTCACCCGGCGCACTATCCGGTTCAACAACAAGGGTGCCGCCACTTGAACAGGCACTGGCCAGGGCAGCCAGTGATAACAGAAAAATCAATCTCATCGACAAGTTGCTCGTTATCTAAAAATCGGTATGGCATAACTTAGTATAAGAAAGCAACACGCGCAAGAGACTTTAGGTAATTGATTACCCATCCATCACCAATCAATCCACATTGATCCACATCCATCACCAATCAATTACCCATTCATTACCCATCAATCCACATTGATCCACATTCATCGCCAATCAATTACCCATTCATTACCAATCAATCCACATCAATCCACATCCATCACCAATCAATTACCCATTCATTACCCATCCACTACCTATTCCGCATCGGATACTTGAGTAATCCATAACAGTATATATAAACCAATCATGAATCCATTGCAAAGGCAACGCATAGTAGGTTGTGAATATCCAGTGATCGCATATATGCGTATCACCAGCGAGGCATCGCTGTGACCGCGATCAGCGTCAGGATTGAAGCGCGTAAGTCTGGTATAGGGCAAAAGAATCATGACTTACGCAAGGGGCGCGTACCGGCGTATGTCGATCAGGGCAGGTCGCGCCTCAACCGGGTGATCCACGACGAGGGAATGAGTGACTCGGCTATCAAGGCAGAGATCATGCGAGTCGCGAATGAGGTTAAGCAGAAGGGTGGAGTGCCCGGTCGCCTGATGGTGAAGTCGAATCTCGTTATCAACGGCATCATCACCTTCGGGCGAGACTTCGACACGGGGATTGATCGCCTCGAACTCGATAACGCGGCCATCGACTACCTGCACTACTTCGGCAAGCGTTTCGGAGCGTGGCCTCTGCGTCTGGTGCGCCACGAAGATGAATATCGAACACACTACCACTTCGCGTTCATCAACCAGAATCGCAAAACAGCGCGCAGCGTATCCCGCATCATCAGGCGCGGCGATCTCATCAATCTGCAAGATAAGGCAGGGGAGATTTTTGCCCACCTCGGTTTCACGCGAGGAACACCCAAGGTAGACCGGGTTCAGTCTCACCTGGAGTCGATCGGTGTGCAGGCGACACCCGACGCACTGCTCGATTACAACGTCCTGCGATCAGCGAACGTGATCCATCAGTCAGTCCGGGAAATGCACGAGGCCATCCCAAGGGAACTGGCGGATGCGAAGAAAAAGCTCGACCGATGGCAGGCCATGGTGCGCGACAGGCAAAACACCGCACCCGCCGACGATCAGGCCCAGGTGCAACACGTCATGCAGCAGGATCTCGAAGATTACCGGCAGCAGGTTGAGGCGTTCAGGCGCGAAATCAGCCGACTCGAAAAACTGGCCGACACGGTTCGGCGGGAAAATAGCACCCTGCAAGCCATTAACTCATTGCTGGGCGGCTCCGATAAGTCCATTCAACAGGAAAAACAGACCGAGGTATAAAACGTGAGCAGTGACGAAACAACCGCTGTAGAAAGTGTGAAAGATCAATATCCAGACCTGATCAAGCGGATAAACGATCTTTATATCCGCTCTTATTCAACTTATGGCAGGGCTGTCGATCGGGCCATTGAGATCATGCGTGAGGCAGGTATTCAAAGCGCGCTGGAAACACAGGCGATCCTCCGCGCCAGTCTCTACAACCAGGAAGGAAGCGGTAGCGTTGCCAAAATGATTATCACAGGCACGCCCTGGCCACCGCACGCACCAATCAATAACACCCAGGTCGATGACGATAATAGCGATCGACTGTTGCCAGTGGGGGAGCAATCCTGCCTGGTGTTCGCCGCCCGGTATGCGCATAACCGATCCACAGGCGCGGCCATGATCGTTGTCAACACCATTCTGGCTAACTGGGATTTTCTCTCGCCCGAAACGCAGATGCAGATAAAACGCGAAGCCGGCGAGGCGACATCCAACCTTGATGACTGGCAAAAACTTAAAACCGCAGAGGTGAAAGAAATCAAGCCTTTTTTCAATAAACTGAACCCCCCGAGAATCCGACCATGATCTACCAGGAAATCTACAAAAAACTCGACAAGCTGGGTGTGTTGCGCGCCCTGGATAATAACCTGGAGTACGCTAAATCCGAGTCCGGGGGATTCATGTCTCTCAACATGGATAAGCTGTACACCCTTGAGCAAGGCGATGGTGCAGAAGAAGGACGATCGCGAGGCGGAGTACCAGCGCCGCTACCAGGAGATCATGGGCGGGAACTTTAAGGTGCCCTCGGTGGATTGGGAGGATGAGTTGAGGTGGGCGGACGAGGAAGTGGAGGAACAGAGGTGGGCCGATCACCTAAAAGTCATGCTCGCAAAAAGCCCGGAAGAGATCGCGGCCCTGACCGAGCACGATTACCAGCGCGCGGCGCTGAAAAACCAGGCCCGGATGATGGGCAAGATGGACACCCTGACCCGCGCCATTCAGGCTTTGGGTATCGAGTTGCGCAACAGTGATGCGCTGCAAGTCGAGATTGCGCCGAACATCGATTCCGCGACCGGACTCATGATCAACAAGCGGCGTGACAAAAGACACAACGCCGCCTGGGGAAGCCGATACGGGGCCGATGGCTTTGGCCCGTATTTTACCCAGCGCGATTATTTTATGCCCATCGAAGACTATGAGCCGGATGAAGCGGAAAGCGCGGACATTAGCCGCCGCCGCAAGGCCCGTACCGAGAAGGCACGAAAAGATGCGCTGGCGAAGCTCAACGAGCAGTTTGGCAAGCCTGCCGGGTATAAGCCCAAATAACTGTTCCCGCTCTGCCTGGCATCGGGCTTCGCAATCCTGCATGGTGTCTGGCTGATCGTTGATTTTGCATAGTTGGTTGACTATAATGCAATCAACTGATCAATTTTAACGAACATGCGGGATGCAACGTCACAGCTTCGGGCCTTTGGCAATATTCCACTCGCCCATCAAACCGTGTTAGCGGCGCTCCAGGGCTACAGGTCGCCCAACAACAAGATTGCCCGTTGGCTGGATGAGGGCGTGCTCTTAAGCATAAAACGCGGCCTGTATGTTGTCTCTCCTGAGCTGACCGGCAAGCCAGTGGATCGCCTGCTGGTGGCCAATCATCTGTATGGCCCGTCCTGTGTATCACTCGATTATGCGTTATGGCATCACGGCCTGATCCCCGAGCAAGTGTTCGACTTGACTTCGGTGACGACAAGGCGCAGCCGGAGAGTGGATACGGGTATCGGTCGTTTTTCCTACCACCATCTGCCAAGCGCCCTGTACCCGATAGGCATAGAGTCGATAGCGACAGAGGGCGGTGGCTATGGCTTGCTTGCCGCACCCGCAAAAGCCTTGTGCGACCGATTGGTATTGACCCGTAATCTACGGGTGCATTCCGTTAAGTCCATGCAGCGTTTTCTGCTGGATGACATGAGGTTTGACGCTGGTGAGGCGGATATGATCGATCTTGAGATTATCGCTGCCTATTTACAATCCTCGCATAAAACCGAACTGCTAAAGCAGTTATACGAGGTCATCAGGCAATGGCAGTGAGCCTGCTCGAACAAATGCTGAACCGCCTCCCGCAGGCGAATGCCGAGAGCGGTGATCAGGTGCTGCGGGAGCTGATGCAGGAGGTTGCGCTCGCGGGTTTGAATCGCGCCGGCTTTTTTGAGCAAGCCGCTTTTTACGGCGGCACTTGCCTGCGGATTTTTCATGGGTTACCGCGTTTTTCCGAGGATCTGGATTTCTCATTACTGAAGCCGGATGCGGGATTTTCTTTGCAACCGTATTTGAAGGCCGTTATTGCTGAGTTTAAATCGTTGGGGATGGATGTCGATATTGCGGTCAGGCAGAAAGCCATCGACAGTCAGATAGAGTCCGCTTTTTTAAAAAACAACACCCAGGTGTTCAGCCTCGACATTCAAAGCGACCGTAAAATCAAGATCAAACTTGAGGTGGATACCCTGCCGCCACTGGGTTTTGAGACAGAAGAGAGACTGTTACTCCAGCCGCTATCCTTTTATGTCAAGTGTTATTCCTTGCCAGACCTTTTTGCTGGAAAACTGCACGCACTGCTGTTCCGTCAGTGGAAAAACCGGATTAAAGGGCGGGATTGGTTCGATTTCGAGTGGTATGTCCGTCATCGCGTCGCCCCTAATCTAATACATTTTGCCAGGCGCGCCTGCGAAAGCGGCTCCATTGCGAAGGAATCAGTGAGCCATGCGGATCTGCAAAAACTGTTAAAGGATCGCATTAATTCAGTCGATTTCGATAGCGCCAAACAGGATGTCGCAAAGTTCATACCCGATGGTCGCGTTCTAAACATCTGGTCGCCAGACTACTTTTTGCAACTGGTTGACATGATGCCAGAAAGCGCCATCCCGGCTCCAGGTAAAAAGAAAACCCCGCGCCCATGAGGATGTATCATCATGGCCCTGTCGGCCAACCTTTTATGAAACAAAAGGTTAAGATTTTGGGCTAATTGCTCTATAATTGACCCGTAATTAACCAAATGTTTCAACCATGCCCATCGACAAACTGCTAAAAGAGCTGCTGTCCGAGGCCCGTCGCCAGGGTCTCAGCGAGGGTGATCTGGCGCGTGCGGCCGGTCTGACGGCGCAGGGGCTGAGCAAGGCCAAAGGACGCGGTGACCTGCGCCTGTCCACGCTACTTGCGCTGGCAAAACCGCTGGGGCTTGATCTGGTCTGGCGGCAGCGCGAGATCGACCCGGAGGCCATCCGAAAGGCCAGGGCCGGGACGCTGTTTCGCTTTAACATCGCAGGAAGGCGCTGATGCTTCGCGACCTGTCTGGTGTGCTGTGGAGCCGCGTGTCTGGAGAGCCTATGAAGATGGGCGATCTCCTGTTGACTGCGGATGAGGCGCGATTCACCTATACGAACGAGTACCTTGAATCCGGCCAGCCCGGTTTTTCGATGCTGGCTGACCCCTTGATATGGGGCGACCGCACCATCATCTACCCGGTGTCCGAACGCATCCCGGTATTTCCTCGGTTGATCTCACTGATACCAGGCAATAATCCGCGAAACATCCAGCGCCGACTGTACCTGAACCTTCTGCGAGCGCGGACGGGACGGGAACCCGCGCCTGGCATGGACACGGAATGGCGGCTGCTAACGATGGGCGGACACGGCGGGATAGGGCATGTGGATGTATTCCAGGACGATCAGCACGCCGCGTCCTGGTATGAGTCGAGGGTGGTGCGTCCTGCGCAAAACCTGTCGTGGCCTGCGTCCGGGCGATCCGGTGTGTGGAGCATCATTCGCCGTGAGGTGCTCGATGAGCATATCGATACTGGCGACGCGGCCCAGATGCTCGACGTGCTAGGCCCAACGCCGACTGTGGGCGGCATGATACCCAAGATGCTTGTGTCGCTGGATATGGATGCCCCGCATGCGGGTGTTTATGCGCCGGATACATTGGGCAAGGCCAATGTCCTGCTCAAGATCGAACCCCCTGAGTATGCGGGGTTGCTTGATCTTGAGGCGCTGTGTCTCGACCTTCATGATGACGCCGGATTCGAGACCCCGGCGTATCGACGCTTCGACCACGATGGCCTGCGGCTGCTTGCGGTCGAACGATTCGATCAGAAGGGTGGTCTGCCCGTGCCCATGGAGTCTTTGTTTTCGATCATCGCGTCGGGAAACCATGATTTCAGGGAAACCGGGGATATTCTGCTCGATGAGATTCCGCAAGTTCTGTTGAGCCTTGGAGATGTGGCCAATCTGCGAGAGGATACCGGAGAGACCTTGTATCGCCGAATTCTGATGGCGCTATTGACCGGCAATGGCGATCTTCATCTGGATAATACTGCCCTGCTGGGTGGACTATCGGATTGCCGCCTGTCGCCGGTCTTTGATCCAGCGCCCATGCGCGCATGGCCAAGGCACAACCTGGTGAGCGCCATCCCCTTCGACCCCACGGATCATGTGGATCACGCCGCCTTCTTTCTTGCGCTCGGTCGCTCTTTTGGGCTGCGTCCAACGAAAATTGCGGCGTGTGTTGATCACGCGCTCGCCAGTACAGACCGCTTTGCTGAACAGGTCATGGCGCTGCCGGACGCGCCATACGCGCAGCGCGAAGCCCTCTCGCAGATCGTGGATAAAGAACGCGGACTATTGTCGAAAGCACTAATCCGCCAGGCGTCCTCCCATCGTGTGCGGGTGAGACCCAGGCTATAATATATCTCAACCCATGGAACATCGACACCTTAATCATCAGGACTACACGCTCGCCGCTATCGACGACATCATTGGTCGCGGCGGTCGGGCTGACTGGTCTGATCTTCTACAAGCGATCGATGGGCAACCTTGCCTAAAAGACCGCGTGATGCGTGTGTGCCTGGCGCATGAGCGGGATGAGTTTCCGCAACAGCGTTATCGGTTGTGGAGGCAATATGTCGAACACTGACCACCCGGACTGGGATCGGGTATTATCGGCGGCGGCGCACTTGCAGGACATCTTTCCTGATGCGGTGCTGGTCGGCGGAACCGCATCCGCTATCTATGCCGATCATCGCCTGTCGGTGGACGCGGATCATGTGCTGACGGATTTGCGTTCGCGCTTCGATGATGTACTCGCGCAGCTTGAATCGGTCGCCGGCTGGAAAACGGCCCGAGTGCAGCGCCCCGTGCAGATACTGGGCAGCCTGGACGGCATAGAAACCGGCATTCAGCAGCTTATCCGCGAACAGCCTCTGGAGAGTCATCGAATCAGGAAAAGCGGCATCGACATCACCGTGCCGACACTGGATGAGATTCTGCGAATCAAGGCAGTGCTGGTTCTTAAGCGCAATGCCACGAGGGATTATCTGGATTATGCGGCGCTGACTGCGCGCCTTAGCGATTCTGGCGTTATCAGGGCGCTCAGGCCGTTCGATGATCTGTATCCGCAGGCGAATAAGGAATCCCCGTTGCAGCAGCTCTCAATTCAGTTGGGCGAACCGATGCCGTTTGATCTCGATGACATCGACCTGGCGGAATACAAGCATCTGGCGAACGAATGGCAGGACTGGGATCGGGTGGATCGAGCCTGCCGCGCCAGTGCAATTCTCATCCTCGATCACCTCATCTGCGAGCGTCCACTAAAACCCGCATCGAGGCGCGCACGGCCATGATCGAGACTCGCCGCGCCTCTGCCTTTCTTGCCGACCTGGACGACGATCTGCGTACCTCCACGCTCGGTATGATCCGTGACCTGTGGACGCACGAATCCACGGCGATCGAGGGCAATACGCTGACGCTGGCAGAAACCCGGTTCGTGCTGTCCGAGGGCTTGACTGTGAAGGGCAAGCCATTACGCGACCATAACGAGGTGATGGGGCATGCGCGCGCCATCGACCGGATGCTGGCCATGCTGGGTCGCTCGATTATCGAAGAGGATGTGTTTGCGCTCCACCTGGCGGTTCAGACCGAAGCGGTCGCGGATATTATGCGTCCCAATGGACAATGGAAGCGTGAGCCGAATGGCGCATGGACTGTGCTCGATAGTGGTGAGCGACGATTTGTCGAGTTCGCTCATCCCGAGCAGGTTCCTGAGCGCATGGGCCAATGGTTGTCGGCCCTCAATGGCGCAATCACGGATACCCTGGATGGCCAGCCTGGATTCGACGTGCTGGTGGGCCACTATGCGCGACTGCACATCGAATTCACACGTATTCATCCCTTCTGGGACGGCAACGGGCGTCTGGCCCGTCTGTTATCGAACCTGCCGATACTCAATGCGGGTTATCCGCCCCTGGTGATTGCCAACGAGGATCGCCAGAGGTATATCCAGCTTCTTTCGGCCCTGCCGGATGATTGGCGGATGGAGGATGGCGATTGCGCCGACTTCACTGGTTTTTGTCGGTCGCAATATCGCCAAACGGAAAGCCTGATCGATGAAGCGATGGCGATCCAGCGGAAGCGGGAACACAGTCCATGAGAATCTACACGACATCCGATTTCAGCCATCTCTCCGAGATCTACGGCTTAACCAGTGACTATTCCCCGCCCTACGGGCGAGGGTTTACGCGACTTTTGCTAAGGGGAAAACCGTTTTGATTTTTTTGTTTTGATTCCTGGTCGATCTTTATGGCTTTCGCACTCAGAGAAAGCCTGCTCCATCAGCTCTATTTCCGCTCGCGCAATTTGCCGGTCATTCGCTTCTTTTTTCCATGTGGAAACCACATACCCAATCTCTTCAACAATGGAATTGGCCTCCCCGTCCTTCAGATCATAAAAAGCCCCGCTGTTAATGGCATTCTCAACACTTGGTATGCTGCTGGAGCCATCGATATTCAAGACATGATCGTGTTTATCAATGTTCGGATTCATATCGAACGCCATGGAAAGCCTCCACCCACGGGCATCAAGCACAAATCCATGGTTGCGAAGATGATCATCCTTATTGCCAACCATGATGTTGAATACGACCCTGCGAAACAACTGCTCAAGGTCTTTTTTGATGTGCTCAGGGTTTCCCTGATCCTGAATAACCTGCGCGAGATCAAGATAGCCGTAACCTTCGCTGTGGTTCGCTTCCAGAAGGGTCATCGCCGAGGCGTAGAAAACGCGGTGTTCGCCTTGTCTATCGAACCTTTCCACGCAGAAGGTGTGATGGTTTTTGCCAAACTGAAAGAGCTTTGCCCGAGGAACCTCAATGCCTGATTGGCGAGCCAGGGAATGCGTCAGCATTTCCCAGCTTGCAATATCCATATCATCATCTTTAGCGGGGAACTTGGCGATCCATAAGGAGCCGTCATGCTCCGTGAAATTCGCCTTGGGCCTGGCGCCGCCAAGTGATGCGCCGGGCGCGACCAGGACGCTTAGCCATTTTCTCAGCGCATCGAGATCATCAATGCGTTTATCGCTAAGCGATGTTCCGATTTCCTGTAGTTCCTGTAGACAAGTGACGGGCGGAGCCGGAAGGTCATGCGATCCAAGAAAAATATCTGATCCAGACGGTTTATAGCGTAAAGCGCCCTGGCGGGTTTTGTCCTGTACGCCGATTAAATAATCCCATGCGTATAACCCTTTTGGCTTTCGATTTTCATCCTTTGCTTCCTGCGCCTCTCTGCGCTTCATTAATAGCTGACCCCATCGGTCGGGCGAAGAGTCAAGCAGCATGCCGAAACAGCCAATCTCTGGACGAGGATGGAACGATCCTTTGTTGAGCGTTAAATGAGGATCGATATTGAAACGAAAGGGGCTCTCAAGCCATGTGTCGGTATATTCAAATCGAATATGGCCGTGCTCATGGTGCATCTGACCGATGTGTTTCAATCCCGTAAATTCGGCGTCTATCCATACTTCGAGGCTTTCATAACGCATTTTTACTTGTCCTTAATTCCAAGTCCCGCAGTTCGTGTCCCAGCCTGTCGTCATTCGCCAACAGGTCGAACCCTTCCGCCAGGTGCAGCGCGGACAGCACCCGGAAGAAGATCCCCATGGCCACCTTGGGTGATCCCGCCTCGACCCGGTTCAGGGTCGTTCTGGAAATTCCCGCTCTTGCGGCCAGCGTGATCGCGGTCATTTTTCTGCGTTTTCTGGCCAGGTATATTCGTTCGCCCAACGCTGATAGCACCGCTTGCTCGCGGGGGAATATCTTCGCTTCTCTCTTGCTCATGTAGCATATAGTAGACATTCGACGTGAATTTGTCTATTTTATGAATCAGATTCAAATGGTGTTCGCAAGCCCTCTTGTGTTAAGAAGCCGGGTTTGATGTTACAATAGATTAATTCATGTTACATTGGGTAGAGTCCATGAGAATCTACACGACATCCGATTTCGGCCATCTCTCCGAGATCTACGGCTTAACCACTAATCAGGATATTGTTCTCCGCGAGATCGCCCGGTCTGATCATGATCTCTCGTCCTCTGAGCTACTGGATCAAATTGCCGGAAGAGTGAGTTTTTCAACAAGACAACAGGCATTGAGAGTGGTCGATACGCTTATTCAAAAGGGGCTGATTATAAAAAAAGGCGCGGGATCAAGAACGACCTATATCGCGAATTTCAGGAAACTGGCCCATGATTTCATGAGCATTCCGTTCCTGCTGAGATCACCGGTTTCTTTTGATATAAACAGAATAGAGGGTTATATCCCTAATCAAACTTTTTATCTAAGTGAGGACGCAAGGAAACAACTAATGAGGCTGTCGCAGTCCACTATACAGCCGGGACAGACTTTGAACGATACCATTTTCAATCAAATGGTTCTCGACCTGTCCTGGTCATCATCAAGACTGGAGGGGAACACCTACACACTGGCGGAAACGAATCAGTTGATTGACCAGTCGATAAGGGCGGAACATAGAACTGACATGGAATCGACGATGATCGAAAACCACGTCCGGGCTTCCAGATTTGCGATTGATATGGCCAGGGGAGCCCGCATGGAAATGCGCATCTCCAGCGTCGATATTAGGGCTATACATCAATTGCTCTCAGTGGGCTTACTCGGCAACCCCGAGGATTCAGGCTCCATTAGAAATACTATCGTGGTGATTGGTGAATCGTCCTATCTACCGGAGCAAACCCCTCATATTTTATCAATTGCGCTGGATAGTATTTGCGAAAAAGCAAACGCCATCGAAGATCCTTATGAAGCGTCTGTTTTCTTAAGTCTTAATATTGCTTATCTGCAACCCTTTATCGATGTAAATAAACGCACTGGACGCATCGCCGGAAACCTGCCGCTACTCAATAAAACACTTTGCCCGGTTAGCTATATCGGCATCGATGAACAACGCTATGCCAAGGCCATTATGAGCTTCTATGAGACCGGGGAGACTGATAGCTTTGAAACGCTCTTTGTTCAAAGCTATCAGGAAGCGGTTGTGCGGTATCGGGAATCTTTGAGTCAGACCTTTAAGGATGATACGGCTAAAATACGAAGAACAGTCTGTAAACTATGGGTTCAATATCATCTTGATCATCAATCTGTCGTTTCAAGTCCGAAACAATTTATCGGTGAACAACTGAGGCGGGAAGGGATCAAGCCTTCGGAGGCGCTGATCACTCAAATCCAGGAGGATATTGCTCGTTTAGATGCCGTTAAATTGATAGGCTTGGGCGGATTTCTGAAGGAGCACTTTGACCAGTACCAGGCTGCGTTATCTATGAAAAAAAAACGCCCACGGCGGACTCTTCGCCCTTGATCAGAACGGGCGCATGCGGTTTTTTGCCGTGCGCCGATGCGCTGATCGGTTGGCTGATACGGCGGCGATGGATTGCTCGATCGCCTGGATAATCGACCTCGACTCAACCGGCTGAGGCAAATTCCCACAGGTTTTGGCCAATACATCCATCCCGGCCTGAGCGATTTGCTCGATGATTTGTTTTGGCCTGGAAATGCCGAACCTCTCCCCAAACCGGATAAGCTCATCACGGGTAGGGTAAGACCGGCTTTTATTGATCTTCAGCGCCGCCGTTCGGTCGTTATACATGCGGGTGTTCACCACGTCGTAAACGGGCGACAGACGAACTTTCGACCCAGGGTGATCGTACACAACCGCGAAGTTGCGCAAATGTGCGTCACCGTCGCCCAGGATCAGGCTCAGTGCAATGCGTCGATAAAGCTCGTCAGCCGACAAGTCATAAAAAGCAGCCATCTTCATGACAGTTTCATAGCTGCCTTCGTATTTCTGGTCGCCAGTGCGGTTCAGCAGGACGGCAAAATCCTCCATGCCCAGGCGGCGACCCTTATCAGTTATATCGAAACGCTGGATAGCAAGCCTGTGTCCATCTTTGGACAGCCAGAACTCGGGAACCTCCATCCCTGCCGTTTTGGCAATTTCCAGACAAAGGAATTCATTGATAGCCAATCCCGGATAATCCTCCGCGCCGGTTTTCACAATCAGATCCGGTGTATTCACCGTCGATTTGCCGGTATAGACCAGAACCTTTGGTTGAAACCCACCAATCCCCGCCGTGGTGCGCATCAGGTAGGTCTCGATCAGGTCGGTGAAAATCCGATTGGCGGGATCATCCTGCAATATGTCATCCAGCGGGACAGGCGTTACCCGATCCGGCGTTGGGTCATCAGGAATCCGATACGACAACCGCCCCGTCCCGTGCTCCCCGGATAAGGCGAGAAACAGCATGTCATTAACCTTGGCGGTTTTCATCATGCGCTCGGTGATGTACCGGCGCACGAAGCCCTCGGGCAGGTTCATCTGGAACACCGGAAACAGCGCGCCGTGCGTGTATTGATCGGCGCGAACGGGCATCAACAGCGACACCTGTCTCTCGCTGGAAGAATCGGATGCCAGGTGGTAGGTGAACCGATAAGCGCCGGCCTGTGTGATCTGGCCGGCGCGTCGGTCTCCCGCAAAAACGTCCAGCGATTTGACCCGCCCCTCAATCATCGTCGCCTCCCGAGTTAAACAGTGCGTCGATTTCCTCCATGGTTGGATAACGCGCCGGTTCGATACGCAAGCGATAACGAAGCGCATCCGCATAGGTGGCGACTTTTGCTATCGACCCTGTAAATCGGCCTGTTTCCATGGCGGAGATCGCCTGGCGCGGGATACCGGTCAGGGACGCCATGGCCTGCTGGGTCAACCCCGCCTTCTTGCGCTCAGCTCTAAGCGCCTGGCCTAACGGCTGTAGCTGGCGAAGGAAGAGGGCGCTGTCGGGTGTAATGTCTATCATGCTGGACATTTTGCCACAATGTTAAAATATTGTCTCACATACAGGACATTATTGCTGTTTAAACGGCTCAGAAAACCCGGTATGATTGAGCCGTTTAAATCGATTAATCGGCTCAACGCATGGAATATTGCTGGCAACACCCGCACTGGCCGGAGTTTCGCTACGACCTGACCCATGTCCGCGAAACCCTGTACCGCTACGCGCTTGGAGCCGGTCGGCTGTCTGGCGCGATCGCTCAGGTCGGTGGCGCATTGCAGGATGAGGCGTATATCGATCTGATGATCAGCGAGGCGATCAGCTCCAGCGAGATCGAGAACGAGCACCTGAGCTATGATGATGTGCGATCATCGATCAGAAATTATCTGGGTCTGACCAACCCGCCCATCCGCGTGACCGACCCGAGGGCGGAAGGTATCTCCGCGCTGATGGTCGATGTGGGTCGATCCTTTGATCGCCCCCTGTCGCCGGAAATGCTCTTCCGTTGGCACCGGCTGGTGCTGCCGCCTGGCGAGGGTGCTTTATTGCGAGATCCTGTCCAGGTGGGTCAATGGCGGACATCGAAGCAACCGATGCAGATCGTATCCGGCCCGGTGGGTTATGAGCGGGTTCACTACGAGGCTCCGCCCTCCTGGACGGTTGAGGCGGAAATGGCGAGGTTCTTGTGCTGGTATAACGATAGCGGCCCCCTTGGTGCTGGGCAATCCATTCCGGGGCCAGCCAGGGCTGCGGTGGCCCATCTCTGGTTCGAGATCATCCACCCCTTTGATGATGGCAACGGTCGCATTGGGCGAGCAATCGCTGATCACGCGCTTGCGCAAGACCTGAATCGTCCGCCGCTCTTGAGTTTGTCCAGCGTTCTCGAAAAAGACCGTAAGGCGTATTATGACCACCTTGCGCAGGCCAGTCGATCGGGTCTGGATATAACACCCTGGGTGGAGTGGTTCTGCAAGAGGGTATTGCAGGCCCAGCAGGAGGCTCATCTGCGTACTGATTTCATCCTGATGAAGGCGAAATTCTGGGACAATCATCGTCGAGATGACCTTAATGGTCGCCAGATCAAAATGCTCCAAAAGGTGTTCAGGGCTGGCCCTGGTGGATTCGCTCATGGCATCAGTGCAAAAAAATACATGGCCATGACCGCCTGTTCAAAGGCGACAGCAACGCGAGACCTGGCCGACCTGGTGAGCAAAGGCTGCCTGTCTGCGCTGGCGAGAGTGGGGCGCAATGCGCGTTACGCCCTGCGAATAGATGACCCTATCGAGCGACCACTGGAAAAACAGAAGCGGAAGCCCCGCATAAAGCCGTAGAATAAACCCATGCCAAAGCAATCCCAGCCACCTGTTGTATGGAGCGCCCTGGATTTCCAACGGGATGCCGAACTGCGCGCGCGGCAGGCGCATGATCGGTGCAAGGGGATGACGCCGGAGCAGGTCTGGGAGGACAGCTACAGCCTGGGTATCGATCCGCATAGCGTGACAGCCGTCCATGTCAAGCCGTTCGTGGAGGACAGTCTTTGAGTGTCGTGAACGAACTTATGGGCCGGATACAGGCGGTCGGGGGTGGTCTGGGTATCATCCTTGTGGGTGGCCAGGCGCTCGCACTCTGGGCGCGGCATTATTCGGTTGATTTGCCGGAGCGTCTTATGGAAGGCGTGACCCGAGACATCGATTACCTGGCCGATCAGGATGCGGTTGTCCAGATTGCCGCCGCCATCGGCGTTAAGCCATTCATTCCATCCCTCGACGATTACACGCCCAATAGCGGGAAAATCGTGATCAAGGCGGATGATGGATCACAGATCGATGTCGATTTTCTGAGCTTCATCATGGGTGTCGATGATCGATTGATCCATGAAAATGCCGTCGCGCTGGACTTCAATGGCCAGTCAATATCGCTCATCCATCCTGTGCTACTCATGGAGAGCCGCCTGTTCAATCAGCAGCTTCCCGGCAAGCAGACGCCGCAGGGTATCGCTCAAATCGATCTGTCCGTGCGCGTAGTCAATGCCTTCCTGCGTGATCTGATCGCGACGGAAGGCGAGCGTGCGGCCTTCCGCCAGGTTGAGCGGATTGGCGACAGAGCCTCCACCGATTTGAGCGCCAGGGTGTACCTCAAGCACGGCATCCGCCTGCTGGACGCGGTTCCAGTGGATGCGTTCTCGCATGAGGAATTCCTCGCCGTTCGCTGGCCGCAGATCGAGGATGAGTTCAAGCGCAAGGTCGCGTCGATTCAGCGGCTGTATGGGCGAGTGGCGGGGCCGGGTAAAGGTTTTAGACCCTAAGGGCAACACTATCGGCATTTCCGGTCTCTCGTCTTACGACTACAGCATCCCGGCGACATAAACCCGGTTGTTAATAGGGGTTTTGGCGCGCCCGTCGTGTTCGCGCTGCGGCAGTCAGCGCCTTGCCAGTGAACGGTCGCCCCCGTGGACGCACCGGACGAAAAAGTCCTCTCCCGCACACGCATTCGCGAGCGGCGTAATCATGAAACCCGTAGGCCAGAACTTCAAGCACGCGCAATGCCTGCTCGGGTGATGCATCAAATTTCGGCATCACGACAGCCAATGCCGTTGCAGTTGGATGAACGATCCGGGTGTGCTCACCTGATTCAAGAACAAGGATCTCGCGATCCAGCGCGGGACCGGATACGCGAGCCATGAGCCCCGCCTGACGGCACAGGTCATCGTAGCGAATTCTGCCGATGATCGCCCTGGGTTCACACTGCCTCCAGGCGTCGGCTGAAATGCAGACTGGCTGGGGGATAAATAGGCTCATGGGTATGGTCTGTTGCATGGTGATCTTGTACTGACGGCGCTGTATTATCGTGGCTGTCACGGCAAATATGAGGATTGCAGAGCACTGTGTCAATAACTGGAAAGGAAGAATGGGATGCTGTATGGCAATCCGTACTGAAGCTCAATACAGATTTTCCCGATCTGATTTACATCGGCGGTGTGGCCGTCTATCTGCACATGATGAACCACGCCACGCCTGGGCCGCTTATTGAGTTCAGTCATGACATCGATATTTACGCCTCGCTCGCCGACTTTGCCGATATGCGGGATTTGTACGTGGTAACAGCAAACAGGCGACTGAATAGACATCAAACCCTGTTTGACTGTACAGCGATCGATGTCTACGTCGAGCACGGGCACCGGCTCGCCGTTCCCTATGCCGATCTGGCCGCGTATGCCGTGGATTATGACGGTATTCGCGTGGCGTCGCCTGAGCATCTGATGATTCTCAAGATCGATGCCGCTTCGGATCGCTGGTCATCGCCCAAAGGCGAGAAAGACCGGCGCGACGTGGCGAAAATCGGTTGGCTGTTGGGTGGAAAGGCGAGAAAAGCGTTGCTCACCCCCTTCCTGAATGAAGAGCGACAGCGCCTGCTGGCCGATGTCGGCCGGTCGCAAGCCTTCATGGAGGTGGCTGAGGGCAATGCTCATTTGGCGACAACATTGCTCAGCGAGTACACCCGGTTTCTACAGGCAACCTGCGCAACCTCCAGGCGACATAAACCCGGTTTGTGACAACAGAAACCCCTGTTTTATCCTCAAGAACCGTGATTTGCGTAACGGTAACGGAGGCGAATGCGTTAAAAGGTTTTGGCTGCCCAGTAGAGCTGTCATCAAGCGGCAGGACCAAGTTCAATCGTCGGAGGTTTGGGACTCGAAAGTCACACGCTCTGGACGCCGCTTGTGTGGGCGCAATTGTAAGTCTGAGTAATGGGAGCCTGCCGACCTTGGTCATCAAGTGCACAGGAAGGGGCGGTTCCCAGCGCACTCGTCTGGATAAGTATGGCTGCCCGCGAGGTTATCTCATGTGCCATAAGGCGGTCAAAGGCTTCCAGACTGGCGATATGGTGGTAGCCACAGCGCCAAAAGGATTGAAGACAGCCGACGTTCACATAGGCCGCGTGGCTGCACGGGTAGCAGGTAGATTCAACGTGCAAGCAATAGCCGGTGCCGTGCAAGGCATCAGCCACAAATACTGCCGCCTTGCTGCTCGCGCTGACGGTTATGGCTACTCATTCCAACCCAAGATAGCAAACCTTGAAGGAGGCAGCGAGAAGAGGGCGGCCTGATGGCTGCGCGCTATCCCTCCCTGGCCTGAGCGCCGGGGTTTCTTGCGCAAAATGATGACTGGTTCTCCTACGTTCAGCACTGCCACCACCGAAGGGCTCAGGGCGAACGACGACACCCTTTGGGTATGGCACAACGCTGACGTGATTGGCACTCTGTCGATGACGGATCGCGGCGAGTACCTGTTCGAGTATTCCAGCGACGCGCCCCCTGAAAAGCGTGCCTCCCTCATCATGCCGAACGATGGATCGATTAACGATTACCAGCAGATGCCGCCGGCTTTTTGCCAGCACCTGCCCGAAGGCAGTCTGCGGGAGATTTTGCTCAAGGGCATTTACAAATGCCTTCCCCGCTCATTGAATGACATTCGTGATGATGAGTTTGCGCTGCTGTCAGTTACCGGAAAGAGCCAGTTGGGGCGCATCCGCGTGACTCGCCCGGATGAGCATCCGCTCAGCATTGGCGAGACAACGATCGAAAACATGGACGACATTCTGGCCAATGGCGGTCGCCGGGAATGGCTGGATGAATTCCTGAGTGATCACGGAATCACGTCCGGCATATCCGGCGTGCAGCCCAAAGTGCTGGCCGACGCCAGGAATCAGCGTTTCATCGGGACGACAGGGCGATACCTTATCAAGATGCAAGGTGAAAACTATCCGTGGATCGCCGTCAATGAGTACCTGTGCGCACTTTGCGCCCGCGCCGCAGGATTGAGAACGGCAAAGGATATACGGCTTAGCGATGACGGCAAAACGCTGGCCATCCAGCGATTCGATTACAACGAGATCACCTATGAGCCCTATGGCCTTGAGGACGCTTGTGCGCTGGCCTCCTTGCGCCCGGGGCACAAGTACCATGGTGATTATGAGGATGTGTTCGCCATCACCATGCCGCATATCGATTCCCTCCATGTAGGGGCCGACAGGGCCGATCTGTTTAAACGGATGGTTTTGTCGCTGGTCCTAGGAGACGGTGACGCGCACCTTAAAAACTTTGCGCTTGTCAGCAACGAGCACGGGACCCGGTTGTCTCCAGTCTATGACGTGGTGACCACCACGCTGTATATCCCTCGCGACCTGCCGGCTTTATCCGTCATGGGGGTTAAGGCGTGGCCGGATAGACCGGCTCTGGTCAAGCTGGGGCGCAAAGCCGGATTGGCAACGAGAGAGGCAGGGAGGCTGATCGACGAAGTGACCAGCGGCGTGAGGGAATCCATCGAGCAGATCGATCGCCTCAAAAGCGCGCTGCCTGTACCGCAGGAAGTGTTTGACCGGTTAAAAAATGCTTGGCGCCTTGGGCTGTCGCGATGCAGCGATGGCGTGAGGCATCGAATCGGGCGACCAAACTAACGCATACGCAAACCGGGTATTGTCCGCCCGGTCATCAGCTTCAGCGCCGCACGCGATTGTCCACCGAGAAAGGATTGCAGCGGGGCGATCTGGCCGGTGGTCTGCGCGTGCTCCAATGTTGCGTAATACAAAGCCTTGCTTTGCTTCGAGATCAACGGTGGCGACACGCCGACCTGCATCGAATGCCACAGCATGATCAATCGCCCTATGCGACCATTTCCATCGCCAAACGGATGGATCAGCTCGAAATGCGCATGGGCATGCGCAATGTCCGCCAGGCCGGATACCTGGGCATAGCGCCCTATCCAGTAATCGACCTCTGCGGGAATATCCTCCGGCGCGGTGAGCTGAAGATCGGTATCTGGTAATACCCGAATCTTCGATGAGTAGAACCCGGCATCATCACGCACCCCGGACATCAATTGCGCATGCCACTCGCGGATCATCCGGCTGTCCATGCCGCCCGGATTGGCCTGGAACTGCTGGATCAGGCGCGCAGTCGTGTGGTAGATGTTGTTGATCTCAAGCAATCCACGGGTTTGCAGGCGGCTGGGAGGCGCGTCCTCCCGGATGACTCGGTTAAAATCGCTCTCTCGTGCGCCGGTCTCAATCTCCAGAGACCCGAAACTCAATCGCTCCACCAGCTTTCGGATGATATGTGGCTCATCAAAAAATCGTTCTGGCAGTGGTGCGCCCATATCCTCTGATTCGTAATCCTGCTGGCCGACAGCGGACATGGTGGGTAGCAGAATCTCCCGGCAATAGAGATAGTCGATACGATCCCGGTTGCTGTCCGAGATGCTATCGACGTTGTTGCGCCAGTTGACCAGGGTCATCCGGGATACCCCCAGCGCATCGGCCAGCGCAACGGATGTTGGAAAGCGCCCGGACAGCGCCTCAATCTTTTCATTAAAACCGATACGGTGGTATGCGACAGGCATCATGCCCACAGTGTAAAGCCGAGTGCAGAATTGGCCAATCACTTTACACCTTCTGCGCAGAAATCTCGCCGCAATCCAGTGATAAGATATTGAATACGTGGTATTTATCACTAAAAGTTAAGGAATCGTAACTTTTAGTGATAAATCATGCGTGATCTGACTCCCGCACAGGAAAAACACTTCATTGATCTGCACCAGACTTATCTTTCTTACCTGGATAGCGTGAGCCAATATCGCCATTCTTATCTCGGTTCCATGACGTGGAAAACGGTCAATGGAGCCGATTATCTGTATCGCTTGAAAGGAGGTCGTGGTTATGGCCGTTCATTAGGCAGAAAATCGGCAGAAACGGAAGCCATTTATCGGGCTTTTAAGGAAGGTAAGCAGGAGATCGCTGATCGAATTCAGCATCAAACCCGGTCGCTAGGCGTGCAGGCCAGGGTGTCAAAGGCGCTTTATCTTGGACGCGCCCCCGCCATAGCGGGTCGGATTGTTCGCGAGATCAACAAGGCGGGGCTTGATGAGTATCTGACGATTGTAGGCACTAACGCCCTATATGGTTATGAATCACTGGCGGCCTGTCGTTTTGATGCCGATTTGATGGCGACAACCGACATGGATTTGCTCTGGGATAGCCGCATCAAGCTGAAGCTGACCAGTTGCGCGACAAGCCTCGGCATTCATGCCGGGGAAGGATAGCGCGGACGGCGTAGCCGTCCTTGGGTTTTACGCTGGTGTCTGCTGCTG
>JGI10211J34971_10000539_pt1 | contig 30871 bp, 46 predicted proteins | sample Etolagsediment_FD_34971 | JGI IMG/M metagenome (IMG submission 34971)
AAAATATTATTCCAGCGAAAAAGAAATCCATTTCATACTTAATGATGATTATTCATCCTCTGTTGCAGGCCGTTCTAAGTCATACAAACCCAATAAAACAGCTAAGGCATTCCATGCATCAACTGATCTAATTAAAACGATTATGGGGCCTTTCAGGTCCGGGAAATCAGTAATGAGCTGTCATGAGATAATATATCAAACTTGTCGCATGCCTAAATGCCATGATGGTGTTCGAAGAGCTAGATGGATTATAGTTCGAAATACGATTGGACGTTTAGAGACAACGACTGTAAATACGTGGCTTCAATGGTTTTCTAGGCTTCCATGCATATCTAAGCGTAAAAAACCTGTTCTAACTTATACTTATAGATTGAATGACGGTAACGGAATTATAGAGCTTGAGATATTATTTATGGGTTTAGATCGTGAAGATCAGAGAGATGCTCTTGAGTCATTAGAAGTTACAGGCGCATATTTCAATGAGGTTCAGCATATTCCGTATGGCATATTCTCACACATGACTGCTCGGGTTGGTCAATATCCTGCTAAATGGCAGATAGATAAACCTTTTTGGGGTGGAATTATCTCTGATACTAACCCTCCTGATACTGATCATTGGTTATACAATTATTTCGAAGTAGATAAGATCGAAGGAACAACTTTATTCAGGCAGCCTCCGGGATTAATTAAGAATGAGAATAATCAGTGGAAAGACAATCCAGAAGCCGATAATGTCGAAAATCTCAAAGATGATTACTATTATGACTATGCCAGACAGAATAAGTTTAGAGAAGAGATCATAAAGGTTTATTGCCGAGGTGAATGGGGCATTGTTGTTAAAGGTAAGCATGTCTTTGATGAATACAATGATGATGTTCATAGTATAGATGAAATTCCTTTGTTAAAAGAAGAGACTATATATTTATGCTGGGATTTCGGTTTAACTCCTGCTTGTTTGATTATGCAATTTAGAGATGATGGTCAATTAAGATGTATTAAAGAGTTTACGACTGAACGTATGTTTATACGAGAATTAGCTCGAGATGTAGTTAAACCATTTATAGATATGAATTATGGTGGATGTCCCGTTATTTCTGTTGGTGATCCGTCTGGAGATGCCGGTGGTGGAGCTTCAGAAGCTGCAATAAGTGCAATGGAGATATTAAAAGAAGAGGGTATAGATACACAACAAGCACGTACGAATGTTTTATTACCTAGGCTCGAATCTGTAAAATATTTCTTGACAAGATTAATTTCGGGTGAGCCGGCCTTCTTGCTTTCTCGCGCACATTGCCCTATACTCCGCAAGAGCATGAACGGTTATTATTATTACAAGCGTATGCGTGTGATTGGTGATGAATCTTACAGAGATGTTCCCAACAAAAACCATCCGTTTAGTGATATTGCTGATTGTTTACAATACGGGGCAATGGAAGGTTATCAAGTGAATAAAGCACCTCCTGTTTCTGAAGATAAACCGTACTATAAACCGCAAAGCTCTTGGTTATAAATGAGGGAAAAAAGATGAAATACGACAGTAAAGAAGATAGAGAGATTTTAAAAGAAATTAAAAATGATATAGCGGTATGGTTTGATTATTTTAGCGATAATATAACTAGATATCGGGAAGAAGTTGAGTTCGTTGTTAAGGGTAAGCAATGGGAGCCAACTGTAGCAGCAGAATATAAAAATTTAGGAAAGCCTTGTCTAACGATAAATAAACTTTATTCATATATTCAGCAGATAGCAGGTGAAAACAGGGCTAATACAGCTGATTTAAAAGTTAGATCAATTGCGAATGTAAGTGATGAAACGCTTGAATTGCATGAAAATTTATTAAGATCAATTGCTTATGATTCAAATGCTACAATTGCTTATCAGAGCGCATCAGAATGTGCTTTGTTGGGTTATGGAGTATTAGGAATTAGTATTGACTATGAAAATGCAAGAAGTTTTAATCAGAAGCCAACAGTAGAAACAATAAAAGACCCTACAACGACTTTTTTCGACGCAACAGCTGAAGACGTAACAAAATCAGACGGTGACGTTTGCGGGAAATGGACTATATTTAATCGTGATGAGTTCGAAGCTAAATGGCCGAAAGCAGAAATTCCAAACAACGGAAAAACAGGTGTATCATTATTTGATAGAGCTGATATTGGGGGAGGTATTTTTAAAGATATAAAAAAAGATCAAGTTGTTGTTGCTGATGTTTGGAAAAAGAAGTGGAAAAAGAAAAAAATAGTGCAATTAAGTAATAAAGAAGTAGTTGATGCTAATGAAGCTGATGAAATCATAGCAGCATATTATGTTCAATACGCAACAGATCAGTACGGTAATTATGTTGATAATTTTAGACCACTCGAGATAATTGATGAAAGATACGCTGACGATTATACTATTAATCATTATAAGATTTGTAAGTCTGAAATTTTAGAAAAGACTGAATGGCCATCTAAAATTATGCCGCTGGTTTTCATGGATGGCAATTCTTTTATTATAGATGGTAAGCAAACTACTAAAGCTTTTACACAGTTTGCTAGAAGTTCTCAAGAATATTATAACTTTTTAAAGAGTGAAATTTGTCATTATATTAAAAGCGGACGTAAAGAACAGTGGATTGGTGATCCGGAATGTGTGGCTGGCAATACTGAAGTTTGGGCAAACCCTGATAGAGTTCAAGGAATTTTGACTGCTAAAACTATTCCTGGTAAACAATACCCTACTAAAGTTCAGTCTTTGGAAGTTCCTTCATCTTTAATTAATCAACAAATGTATATCGATACTGAAATCCATACTATTCTAGGTATTTTTCAATCTACACGAGGAGATGTAGGAAATGAGATTAGTGGAGTTGCTGTTGCTAATAAAATAAGACAAGGCCAAAGCAGTTCATATATATATAGAAATAATTGTAATAGAGCAATTCAGCAAATAGGCAAGGCTCTCTTATCTTTATTTCCGTCACTTTACGATACTGAAAGAACAGTTTTTGTTACTGATGGCGATAAGCAGACAAAGAGCATTATTATTAATGAGGGTAAAAGTTATGGTATAAAGGCTGGTGAGCCTGGTTTTGAAGAAGGTAAGAATAGTATTTCTGCTGAAGAGTTTGACGTTGAAATTGAAGCTGGTTCTTCATATGCGCTTCAAAAACAAGAAAATATTGTTTCAATGAAAGATGCTATGCAAGTCTATCCGGATGCTAGACCTTATTTAATTTCTGATTATATTAAGAATTTGGATTTACCGAATGCACTTCAACTATCAAAAACACTTTATGATGCTTTGGTTCCTGAAGAGATAAAGGCTAAAATAGAAAAAAGGCCGCCCAAACAGCAGCGGCAACCTAATCCTATGATGATGGCTCAGATGCAGAACTTACAAGCTGACACTCAGAAAAAGCAATCAGAAGCAATTAAAAATCAATCTCAGGCGATGAAGAATCAAGCTGACACTCAGATTGAGGGTATTGCTACTATAGATAGTTTGATGAATTCACATATGGACCGAACGCATGAGAATGCCAGATTAGATATGCAAAATAGAAAGATAGACGCTGAGATGTATAAAGCTCAAACTGAGCTTATAGATAAGATGATAACTACTACAGAAAAAGGAGTATGATTTATTAATATATTGCTATATAATAAGAAAGGTGAAAAATGGAGCGCAACTCCTGAAGAATATGAAGCTGTGACAAAATATCACGGGTGGAGTAGAGTTTTTCAATCTGATGGATGGAGTACACAACCTCCTTTTAAAATTAAAGTCAGGCTTATTAGAGATAAACTCTTAAAAACATTAAAAAGGAGATAGAATCATGAGCAGAAAAAAACATTGGTACGGAAAAGATGACATTTCTAGTGAGGAATTTGAAGAACTTCTTATCGGAGAAGACGAAAGCATGAAAACTAAAGCACGATATGATATTGATCGTGTTGATCGATTAAAGCAAGAAGAATAGATTTATTGTTTAAGTGCTAAATAATTGTAAAAGGTTTGTTTACTTATGTTATACATTGCACAAAGTTCTTTAATGGTGCTTGATTTCTTTTCATATAATTCTATTAATCTATCTACTTGCTTATCATTCAATAATTTAGGCCTGCCTCCATAAAGACCTCTTTTACGTGCAGCTTTTAGTCCTGCTTGTGTTCTTTCTACAATTATATCGTGCTCAAATTCTGCCAATGCACCAAAGATATGAAATATTAATTTCCCGGAGCTTGTTGTAGTATCAATATTTTCTTGTAAGCTTTTAAATCCGATTTGCTTATTATTTAATAATTGAATAGTTTTTATCAGGTGTGTAATTGAACGTCCTAATCTATCGAGCTTCCATACAACAATAGCATCATTTTTACGTACATAATTCATAGCTTTGTCAAGACCCAATCTTTCTTCTTTTTTGCCATTAGCAACATCACTGTATATTTTCTCGCAGCCATCTTTTTTTAAAGCGTCTATTTGTAGATTTAGACTTTGATCACTTGTCGAAACTCTTGCGTATCCTATTTTCATGATATGTCTCCTTTGTTTTCATTCATTTCTTCTAAGGTATAATTCCCACCGATATCATCTGTAATAAGTTTTTTAATTTTTCTATTATGGAAATGAGGTTTTCTAAATGGTGTTTGTACTTCCCACCATTCAGAGCCATCATATTCGTCACGCCACATTTTCTGACCGTCTGAAAACACAATTATTAGATCTATAGCCACCTCCGCAATTCCATAGCTATTATCATATCCCTTAGATGCCATAACTTTAAATTCATCCCATGAACAGCTATGCCCGCTTTCTTCACTTCCTATAAAGATTATATCTTCAATTACATGTCCGCTTTCATATATCTTTGCAGTTGTTTCTTCTAGCAAAGTAATCATTATTAATCTCCCTTGTTTTAAAAAAACGCATAATACAATAACTCAGTAATTAATTCAAGTTAATTTACTTTGTTTATTAGATGGGTTTTTTTACTTAAAATAATCAATATTTGAGGATGTTTTTATTATGTTCGTAAAAGGAAAGAAAACGATCGTTTTTTAGACACATATATTATTTATCATTTAACACATATGAAAAAACATATAATATTTAGTTGACATTATTCTAATAAAACCCTAAGCTTGCACACGTATACTCTTATATGAAATATAAACCAATATTTCATATAAGAGGTCTTTCACAGCAGAGATATTAGCTGGTAAGGCGAATATGTAGCCATAAATGCATAGTAGGAAAAGGAGATATAATGTCAGAAGTAACCGATATAGCTCCGGAAGGACAAGAAGAAGTTATAACTGAAGCATTAGATGAAAATATATCTAATGATGAAGACACGGAGATTGAAACTCCGGACGAAGATGAAAAGAAAGACAAAGATAAAACATCAGAAGAATCTGAGGAGATAGAAGCTCTTAAAGATGCTCCTGATTGGGTCGACAAAGAGAAATGGCTAAAAGATCGCCTTTATAGGCAAGATCGTAAGCATAAAAGAGAGCTTGATGAACTCGCTCGGGCAAGTGAAGTTAAAACGAGGCAAGAAAAGGCTCAATTTAATGAAGTTTTGACCGAAGAACAGAAACAAGAGATTCAACGTCGTGAAATAGAGATGCAGAATCTACAGTTTCAGGTTCATGAAACTGTTAAAGAGCAAGAATTTGCAAAAAAAATGCAGGAAAAGGCTGTTGAGATCGAAGATTTTTCCGAAAATATTCTTCAATTAGGAAATAGCGGAAATTTCAGTGATACAATGCTTTTAGCGGCTAAAAATTCTCCTAATGGCCCAGATATTCTTTATCATCTATCAAAAAATCAAAAAGAAGCTGCACGTATCTCCAGGTTGCCACTTGAACAACAGGTGAGGGAAATGTATTTGACTGAAGCTGGAATATTAAATCGTATCAATGCTGTTAAGTCATCTGCACCACCTCCATTGAGTAAAACAAAGGCAATCCCTAAATCAAAAGCAATAAGTTCTCGTGATGAACGTTTTGCACAAGCAAAACAAGCATTACAAGACAGTTATAAAGGGTAATTTTAGTGCTTTTATAATAAGTCACTGAAATTATTTAATTTTCTTGATTTACTATGGAGGTAATATAAAATGGCTAATGAAATCATAACCAGTACGCTGCTCTCTGAAGAGGTAGCGGCTCAATTCAGTGTTAGTAATAGTTTTCTAGCAACTGCAAATAGAAAATATGACGGTATGTTCCAAGAAAGGACATATAAACCTGGTCAAACAATCAACATTAGATTAGATAATCAACATGTTGTCCAACGAGGTAATAGTGCAACTGCAACTGAGCTTAAAGAGACCTGGATGCCGCTGCAATTACAACAATTATTCACTGTATACGAAGAATATGACACTATAGATTTAACTGTATCATTAGGATATGAAAATTGGAAAAAGAGCGTTCTTAAAGGTATGGTTAATAATATTATATCTCAAATCAATGCAGCTATTGCTGCTGATGCTAAAAATAGTGTCTATTTAACAACTGGAACACCAGGAACAGCACTTAATACTTTTGGTGCTATTAATAATCCTGGAATAGTTTTGGGTAAGAACGGAGTGCAATTCGGCACAGGCTGGAATCATGCTATGACTTTTGAAGATGCTGGAGCATTAAAAGATGCTTTATCAAATTCGTTCAATACTACGATTAATAATGAAATCAATCGATATTCACAATTAGGTCATTTATCGTATTTTGATATATATGAAGAATCCAGTATTGATAGACATCAATCTTATATAGGTGATTATGGTGCTCCCGTAATAAACGGTGCAGTAACTTCAGGAAGCACTCTTGTAGCTGCTGGATTTACTGGTTCTATTACTGATATTTTGAGGAAAGGTGACACAATCACAATTACTCATCCTACTGCACAACCTTATTTTGTTAATAGGGTAACTAAAGTTAGTACTGGGCAGCCAGTGCAATTCGTAGTGACTGCCGATGTAACTTCAACTGCTGGTGGTGCTGCTACTATTCCTGTAGGTCCGGAAATTAATATATCTGCTGATGATCCTAATCAGAATATATCTGCTGAAATTCCAGATGGAGCAGTTATTAAAGTTACTCGTAAAGGAACTGTAGCTGATGGAGAGGATGGATTATCTAATATTAACTTAGCATATTCATCTAGTGGATTATTTGCAGTATGTCCACCTCTTGAGCTTCTACGAGGTGGTGACAGTGATCATTACACTGACCCTGAAACAGGATGGTCTGTTCGTGTAACACTTGATGGTGAAACTGGTGAGAGCAAGAACGTAATTAGAATTGACGTTCTTTGTGGCTGGAAGTGGGATCCAACTCAGACTGTTAGGAATGTATCCTAAATAATCCTTAAGGAGGGGGTTATTTCTCCCTCCTTTTATTTGTATTATTTTAGGAGGATAAGATGGCTATACCAAAATATCGGACTGTTAACGATATAATAAAAAAAGCATACAGAATAATAAATGTCAAAACTGATGATCGGAGTTTAACTGGCGATCAAGTTACTGAAGGATTGTATTCTCTTAATGTTTTACTTGATGAATTATCTGGTAATGAAACATATGTCCCATTATTTAGTGAAGTTGAATTGACTTTAACTCCAGGAGAAAGAGACGTTGTTTTTTCCAAGCATTATCCAGCTACTGCAATTAATATTACGAAACTTTTGCATGTTTCTATAATTGAAAATGATACTTTATATCCAGTTGATATTTTAAGCGACACTTTATATTTTGAAGGAACTTCTCTTACAGCTACAGGCCGTCCTACGAAATGTTATTTTTCTAATAGAATGGTACCGGATGTAATACCTCATCGATTAATGGAATCAGTAATTACGTTTTATAGAATACCTGATAAAGCATATACCTGTTCAATTAAGGCAAAAATGAATATTACAACACAAGCTTTAAATACTGAAATTGATAATATTCCGCCATATATGATATTTTATTTAGAAAATGCTTTAGCTAGAATGTTGCATCGCAACTATCCAGCAAGTAAGTGGGATAAAATAGATGAATCATATTATAAGCAGAGCAGAGATGACATTATTGCAAGTAATGCAAAAAATTTAGATATGCAAACTACATCTATATTTCGATCAGGTGGATATACATACACTAATTTATCATCATTGAGTTAATTTATGAGTACTTTGAAGACAGTAAATTTAGATATCGTAGGAGATTATGCTCGTCATGGTTATGATGAGTTTGATCCTAAACGTACTCTAAACATGTATGCTGTTGTTGATCCTCAAGGAAAGAACAAAAAATCTTTATTTACACGTCCAGGTTTGAAAGAAGTTAAAACATTAGTAAGGCGTGGTCGAGGATCAGGACGAGGAAGAGCGGCGCATGTTTTTGATAATAAAGTATTTATTGTTATTGATGATAAAATATATTCATTAGATGCATCGTTAAATATTGTCAATCTTGGAGAAATTCTAACGGATAGAGGATATGTAGGAATTGAAGACAATGGGACAGAGCTAGTCTTCGTAGACGGGAAAGGTGGTTGGGTTTATAGTAAAGATACTGGTGTATTAACTAAAATAACAGCCCTTGGTTTCCTAGATAATCCTATAGATGTCACTGTTCTAGCCGAAAGATTTATTGTATGTCAGGCTGAAAGTGATTCATGGGGAATTTCAGGAATAAATGATGCTAATTCATGGGATACATTAGATAGAGCTAAGTTAACAGCATATCCCGACATATTTACAGGATTAGGACGCTTAAGAGGTCTGTTATATCTCTTTGGGCAGCGTTCTGTTGAAGTTTGGTACGATTCTGGTCAGGCATTTCCTTTTAGCCAGCAGTCTGTACAGACATTAGATTATGGATGTGCTTCAGCTGGAAGTATTGCTATAAATTTTGAACATGCTATTTGGCTTGCTCGATATTATAACGGTCAGGTTTCTATTGTAATGACGACTGGTGGCGAACCTACAAAAATCAGTACAACTGCTATAGAAGAAGAATTAGCTTTATATAAAAGTCCAGAAGATTCGAGTGCGTACATCTTCAAGAACAGGATTGGATATATATTCTATGTCATTAATTTTACTGAAGATAATAGGACTTGGATGTATTGTCTGACAACACAATCGTGGTCTCAATTATCATATAAAGATGAAGACAGATGGTTACCTGAGGCATATTTTTATTATAACGATAAACATTATGTTTTACCTTATAACGCAAATTCTATTATGGAGCTATCTGATCAAATTTATGATGATGATGGAACTTCTATTCGGAAAATGCGTGAAGTTGGTGTGTTTTCAGTGCCGAATTATAAAAATCATCTTTTACATGAGCTATGGTTTGATGTGAAAACTGGTGTAGGTCATGAATCTGGTAATGATGATGATCCACTTCTTAGATTAGAAGTTTCTAGAGATGGTGGTATTACTTATGGGAATCAGCTAAGTCAACCTATGGGTAAGATTGGAAAAAGAAAGACTGAAGTAAGGTTTTTTAATTTAGGAATTAGTGCAGATACAACGTTTAGAATTGAAAATTATAATAAAATTCCATTAGTCTTATTAGGATGTTCATTGACTGTAGGGGTTCAATAATGCTTGAAAAACAGCCATATGACAATGTAGCAGGAAAATATTCTGTTAATCAGAATTGGAGCAGGTGGTTCGAGCTGGCTACAACTGCTATTAACTTCTCTACTACACCGTCAGATACACTTATTTTGGCTGCATCTGATCAAATAAGGATTAATACAGGAATTATGAGAATTGAAGGTGCTAGTGCTGGAACTACAACATTGACATCTGATCCTCAAATTACAGCAGGAGAAGATGGTCAATCATTAACTGTCGAAGGAATGAGCGATACGAATAAAGTTAAGCTTGTTGATGGTAATGGACTTCAATTAGCTGGCGGAGCTGATTATGAGATGGGTGAAGGAGATGTAATATCATTTCATTATAATGAAATACGAAATGTTTGGATTGAGAATAGTAGAAGTAATAATTAAAGGAGAACAGATATGTTTGCAGCATTAGCACCAGTAGCGGGACAAGTTGCCGGAATTGAAGGTAGTTTACTTGGTAAGTATTTAGGTGGGCAAGGTGATTTTTCCGGAGGTGGAGAGAAAACTTTACAAAGTGCTCAAGATTATATTCAACAGATGGGTCAACAAGCGATCGGCCAATTAGCACCATATCAACAGGCAGGTTATGGTGGATTGCAACAATATATGCAAGCTTTGCAACCGTATGCCGACCCTTCTCAAATGTATTCACAGATTATGGGTGGATATCAAACGTCCCCAGCAGCTCAATTTCAGCAACAGGAAGGTCTGAAGCAATTACAGAATGCTATGGAATCTAGGGGTATGGCTGGATCAGGACAAGAAATGAAGGATGTCTTAGGTTATTCTCAAGGTTTAGCATCACAAGATATGCAGCAATATTTACAGAATATTCTAGGTATGGGTCAGACATATTTAGGTGGTGAGGCTGGATTAGGCCAGATTGGATTAGGTGCTGCTGGTCAGATGGGTCAATTTGGACTTACAAGCGCAGGACAGTATGGAAATCTAGCTGCACAATTAGCAAACGTTCAAGCTCAAGCTGAAGCTCAAAAAGAAGCATCAGAAAGTGGTTTAGCTGGGATGCTTGGAGGGGCTTCAAGTGGCTTAGCAGGGGCTGCATTAGGTGCATTTTTATAAAGGAGAAAGATTATGGTAGCATTTGATCCACGAGCATTCGCACAAGGTGTTTCCGGAGCTAAGAGTTTATTAGAGGCTCCATACACTGCTCCTATGGCTCAAGCTCAGCTAGCTCAATTGAAAGCACAAACTGCATTATCACAAGCTAGAGCACAAGATCCTTTGTTAGGCCAAGGAAGCGGTCTTACAGGAGGTCCTGCACTTGCATTAGGTAGGGCACGTATTAGAAGCCTAATGACAGGTCAACCTTTACAGGTTACACAAGAAGATTGGCAAGCTGGAGAATCTTATAGAAAAGCGCAAACTCAAAGCCTACAACAAAGAGGAATATGGGCTTATACGCCGATGTCCTCTAAATTACAAATGTTAAAAGTAGCTCAAGAAAGAGCAGCTGCTGGTGATCGAAGTCTGTTAGATTCAATATTGCCTCAGATGACCCCTCAGGAACAGCAACAATTAAATGTGAAAACTGATACAGGTCAACAATTAACACCTGGTCAATCACCAGAAACTGGTGTACAGACACCACAGACAGTTCAACATCCATTAGTAGCAGCTATGACTGGCACACCAGTTATACAAGCTCAGGTTCCTACTGAGGATCAACAACAATTTGGTGAGATGGCCGCACAAACAGGAAGTGAATTAGAAAAAGAGACTTCTGATGCAATGGCAAGAAATAGGGTTTCAGCTACGGCTTCAATTTTATCTGAAATAAGAGGTGTGGATATATCTCCAATTATGCATTATTCAGGTCCTAAAGGAGCTGCATTATATAGAGCTGATCAAATTGCTAATGCTACCGGAACTCTTACAGGAGATAGAAAACAAATATTTAATGATTATCAGACTTTTAGAAAAGAAATGCATAAATTTATTACAGATACCTTAAGGCAAGCTATGGCTACTTCTGTTAGAGAAGGATATGTAGAAAAATATGTAGCTGATGCTGTAGCAAATATGAGCCAAGGGATTGATAATGTTTTAGATAACAATCCTGAACTTGCACTGCAACGATGGAATAAATTAATAGAATATTTACAGCATTATCATGATGGTTATTACGCTCAAGTTAAAGGCGGAATAGCTGGTAAAGAAAAATTTGAAGCAGGATATAAACGAGGAACAGCTTTATTAATTCCGAACATTCCTGGTTCTACACAAGAAAATATAGATCATACAGCTAAACAGCTTGGAATATCTACAGACGAAGTAATACGAAGATTAAAGCAAAAGCATGGAGTAACATAATGCCTAAAATGTTATTAACAGAAGAAGATTTAAAACAGCCTGCTCCAGCAGAAGTTGGGCCTGTTAATTTATTAGTTGAACAAAAAGCTTCAGAAGCAGTATTACCTCCTCAACATCCTTTATTGCAAGCTTTAGGAGGGGTTGGTAAAGCAGCTGTAGCAGTTCCAGCAGCAGCAGGACAAGAATTAGCCCAACAATTAGCCAATTTAGCTACAGGTGCTATTAACATTCCTCGAAGAATTGTAGGAGCACAACCTTTAGCTCCATCTCAAGTTCCAGAAGCTCCTGGACGTCGAACATTACCAGGACGTGTTGGTGGAGTGCTTGGAGATATTCTTGGTTATGGCGGGACAGCTGCTGCTATGGGTCCTCTCGGCCTTGCAGAGTCGTTAACTCCATTAGGTGAACAGGCAGCAATAGGTGGAGTATACGGCGCAACACAAGCTCCAGAGGAGCCTGGAAAAGGTGCTATCGTAGGAGGGCTTGCTGGTGCTGGATTACATGTAGCAGGAAAAGGCTTAGGAAAATTAGCACAAGCTGCGGCTAAAAGAGCAGAAGTTGTTTATCCTCGCGCTAAGGCTTCATTAGATGATATGTTAACTAAATTACGAGGGTCTAGCAGTAAGGAAACATCTGCGCAAGATATTTATAATCGAGCAGCTCAACATTTTGAGGAATTGAAGGGTACCGATAAGAAAGGAGAAGAGACTATAACACAAAAATGGATAAATCCTGATGATAGTGTTAGAGCAGCTTATGAAAAACCTATGGAAATGGCTCAAGAGCAAGAATTAAAAATTAATAAACAGCCTTACTTGGATGCATTAAAACCTCTTAAAGAACAAGAAATAAAAAGAGAAGGACTTTTTGAGGGTGGGAAAAAATTAGATGAAGATCGAATGAAAGCAAAAGAATACCTTGATCAATTTTTAGGCCTTCATATTCCTACGTTTGAACACGTCGATGAAGCTAAAAGGATGTTAAATCAAGATATTAGGCGTTTTAAAAGAGGTGATTTAAGATTAGAAATTGCTTCAAAAGCAAAACAAGGTTTAAGGGACTCAGTCAGAAAGTCTAGTATAGACTCAGTAGATGAAAAAATAAGCAAACTAACCTCTGAAAATAAAGAAGCAAACGCAGAAAAAATTGAGTCCCTTAAAAAACAGAAAGGTTCCATATCTGATGCTTGGGAAAAAGCAGATCAAAAATACAAAGAACAACAAATACCGTTTATGGAGACTCCTGGAGGCAAAGAAAAATCATCTCCTTTTTACGCCAGATATGAGAAAGGTACACCTACTTCTGGAATGGTCGAGGAATATTTACGTCCTGGTAAACAAAAAGATCAATTTGAATTAGTTAATAATTTAATGCACATGATGCCTGATGAAGAATCTAAGAATCTTGTTACCTATCATCATTTCAGAAATGAAGAAGGTAATCCAGATGCATTTATAAAAAAATATATGAAACTTGGTGAAAATCAGAAAAATATTCTATTTAACGAAAAGGATAAAGAGCAATTAGATAATCTTTCTAAATTACATGAAAGTAATCCTGATTTATTTAAAGAGCCTGCTAAAAAAGGAGGATTGGGATCAATGCTTGGGACTGGGCGACAAGCTTTAGGAGCAGGTGGAATTATAGCAGGTCATCCGGCAGCAGGTGCGGCTATATTAGGTTATCCACTTCTTAAAAGATTAGGATTAGGAGCTATAGGTCGTGCGGCAGAGACTGGAGCTGCTACGGCATTATCGCCAACAACAAGGGCACTCATTATGAGTCAATATTTAAAAGAAAGGGGAAATAAATAATGGCAACTGTAAGTTATAGTTTAGAACCAAAATGTATAGATTATTATTGTGATCAAAATGGTCTCCCTTTAATTGCCGGGACCGTACAATGGTCGAAAGCAACTGATCATGATACACGAAAAGCAGTATATGAAACAGATGTTATTACACCTCCTGCAACAACGCCTCCTGCATATGATAATCCTCATACTTTAGATTCTGCCGGATCAATGTCAGCACCTTATTATGCAGATGATGAACCATATTATATAGAAGTAAGAGCTTCTGATACGACATTGATTAAAAGTTTTGATAATTATCCATCATCAGCTGGAGAGGGTCCACCGGTAGTTACTGAATTTGATCCTACTAATTATTTATTAAATCCGCAGTTTAGATTTCATTATCAAGAAGAATATACAAATGAAGATCTTGATAGTACTAACTTAGTTCTTATTGCTGCTGATAATTGGAATTTTAAACGAAATAATACTAGTGCAACGAATACATTGACATTCAATGAATTTGTTTTAGGTCAGACTAACGTTCCTGAAAATCCTAAATATTATTTAAGATATGCATGTACAGCAATTGGAGGTGGTGGTGAAACGCGAAAAGATATTATTCACCGCATAAAAGGAGTTGAAACCTTATCCGGTGAAACAGTAACAATAAATATTAGAGCTAGAAGTTCTACGAATTCTCAAATTCAAATTTTAGTTAGGCAAGGTTTTGGAACAGGCGGAACTCCGAGTGAAGCTGTAGAAACATTAACTTTAGAGCAATTAACTACTGATTGGGAAGAATATACAATAACTTTAGTAATTCCAAGTGTAAGCGGGAAAACTTTAGGAACTAATGATAATGATCATCTTGAAATTGGTATACGTTTACCATTAGATATTATTAGCGAAGTTGATATAACTAATATGCAGATGAATAAAGGAGATGAATTATTAGAATTTAATTATAAAACATATGAAATGTCTGAAGTTGAGAAAAAAGCTATAGAACTCCCAAATCTTACTAATGATGATATACATTTGCCTCTTTGGGTTGATACTGATCATTCATATGCGATTGCAGATCATGTTGTAGGCACTCTTCTAACATCAGCAACTCCTGATACATCCATAAAAGGATATTTACTTTGTAGCGGAAATGAATATAAAGCCGCAGATTACATTCCAGGAACTGATGGTAAACTCACCTATAGAAGATTATTTAATAAGATAGGGAATATTTATGGTAGCGGTCTAGATGGATTCTTTTGTTATACCTTAGGAGGATCAGCAACAGATACATGTATCTGTAGAAATTCTAATAGTGGAGCAGTTACAAATTGGAGTGATAATGATACTGGATTTTCCTTTTCTACTTATATAAATGGTACAGATACTCCAGAAATGGGTACTACATGGCATTCGGTAAATATAATTAGAGTAACTAATAAATCAAATGGTAATGTTACAGATGCAACTGCTGGTACTGCGCATGTGAGTATTTCTATTGTGCAACAGGGAACTGCTTCTTTACCTGAAATAACAGATGTTACAGTTACTTCAGACAGCTGGAGTGGTGGTGAATATTTTACAATTCATGGTACTTCTACTTCATTTTATGTATGGTTTAGAGTTAATGGTGTAGGTTCTGATCCAGCACCAGGAGGTACAGGATTACGAGTTGATATTACTCCTGGATCAGACCCTGTTAGTGCAAAAGAACAAATAGCATATGCAATTTTAGAAGTATTAAAAGGTGCCGAATTTACCCAAATAACATGTAATGCAGCATCAACATTGAGTGGCGGTGAGTATTTTAATTTTTATGGGCGTTTAGAAAATAGATATATGTGGTACGAAGTTGCAGGAAACGGAACAGATCCAACACCTGGTGGTAAATTAGGCTCTAAGATTGAGCTTGACGGAACGGAAACAGCAGCCCAAGTTGCAGCTATAACTACTGATATGCTTAATTCTATATATTTTAATGTTCCTAATTACGACGGTCTCTTTTTAAGAGCTTCTGATTTTCATGGTACTGTTGATCCTGATCGTGTATCACGTATACCTAATCATGCTTTCGGATGGGGGAAAGCTGTAGGAACTAAGCAACATAATGCATTTGAAACACATGATCACGTAGCGCGAGTATGGGGAGGAACTGCTTCACGTCAAGGAGATTGTTATTCAATCGGCCGAAATGATAGTGAAGGTTGTTATGTTATTGGAGGATTGTCTAATAATACTGGACCAGGTTGGCGAACTACTTTTGCAAGAAGTGGTAACCAAATTATTGATATTGAAAATACAGGTGAATCAAGTGAAACTAGAACTGAAAATATATATGTTTATGTGTTTATTAAATACTAAGGAGAGAGAAGATGAGTTATACAAAAAATCAAGTGAATCCAAATGCCCCCTGCAATGAGGTTTCTATAGTTTCCAAGGCTGGATGGGAAGTTAATTATGATACTGCATTGACTGGAGATGTAGAGCTTCCGAATTATGTGAGTATGCTTCATATTGGAGGTGGTGGACATCTTATTGTCGAAGATGTAGATGGAACTCCACATCCATATTGGGGATTATTAGATGGGGATTGGGTGCCAGTTATAACAAAAAAGATTTTATATCAAGCTACTATTAATGGACAGCTTAGAACTACAACAACAACTTATGTAACCGCTCATGGTGGGCAATAGGAAAATTAAATGAACAATACTATGCATACTATGCTTCAAACAATGATTTTCTGGCGTAACTGTTTAGAGAAAGGTGGATCATCTCCTGTATATAATTATTATTGGACGTCAACTCAAGATGAGGGTTATGACATATGGGAAGACGAATTCGGAGAGAAGTGGACAACACAGTAAATAAAGATAGGAGAATTTAAAATGGCTATTTTACAACATAAAATTATTCAAAGACCAGTTGCGGATGTGACAGCTTTAAAAGCACTAGATGTAACCCTTTATGCTGATGGGGAAATAATTACAGTAAAAACAAAAGGGATATATCGTTATGATCCGTTATCTACTGCCACACCAGACGATGATGAGGTTGTACTGCCTTCAGCAGGGCCAGGAAGATGGTTTAGAATGACAGACGCAGAGATTGCTAAGCACACTGAAAATTTTACTGATCTTGGCGATGTATCTTCTGTTTTTTTTACAGTTCCAGATGCTTTTGTGCAAAATAATGGAACTCCTGATGGATTAATTGAAAGTACTATTACAGCCAGTGGTGGAGCTGTAAGTGGGATTACTAGTCTTACATATCCTACAGGCGGGACTATGACTGCGACAACTGGTAATTTATCTTTAATTACTAATGATGGCAATATTATTTTAAATCCAAATGAGCCTGGAACAATAAAATTTGGCGGAACTGTAGATACACAAGGATGGAGTATAACAACTACTAGTGGAACTATTGGATTTTTTGGTAGTAATACTGGTGGTGATATTAATATTGCCACAGCAAATGGTGGCAATATTAATATTCATGCCCAACTTGGAGCTGGGAATGGAGTACTTAATCTTGGACAAAATATTGATGATAAAACTTATGTAAATACTTTTAAAATGCCAACTGCTGATGGAACTCCAGGGCAAGCTATAATAACTGATGGTTCAAAAGGTTGGTCTTTTGCGACAGTTGGTGGAAGTTTGCCTGATCAAACTAATACATATTATGTTGGTAAAAACGGTAACAATTCTAATGATGGCCTACAGCTTGGCGAACCTAAATTAACTTTGACAAGTGCTAATACTGCTGCTGGATCAACAACATCTAAATTCTATATAACAGATATTGGCACCTATACTGGCGATAGTTTTACAACTATTACTGATAGTGTTTATGATTGTAGAGGAGCTATATTTAGTAATTCAAATATATATATAAAAGCAGGCGTATCATTTTCTTGTCATAAATTTCTTGTAACTTCTGGTGATGGAATAGAAAAATTTTTCGATATTGGTGATCCGTCATATTTTAATGCAAATATTGTAAGTAATAGTGGCTCTGGACGCGCAATATTTCATGTAGGAAATGATGCTAATATTCAATATTATAATATAGGTCTTTTATTACATAGTTCTAGTAATTCTTGTGTAACACATCAATTAGGAAGTGCTTATTTTGATATAGATGAAGTACGTACTACAGGAACGGCAACTGGTAATGTATTTAATTGTAGCGGTGGCACAACAACAAAAACTTATGTGCATATTAAAAAATTAGATGCTTCTGGAATGAATAGTTCTACACCTGCTTTTGTAGTTTCTGGATCAGTTCTTTATTTAGAAGTTGATGAAGTTATTGGTGTTTCTAGTACTTATGATTTATTTAGCATTTCAAGTAATGGAATAGTTTATTTTAACGGTAAAAAAATAACTAATGCTGTAGTGGATGTTTCGACTGGAGATGTTAAATATTATAATTTAGATACAGCTTTAATGAATTTTAATCCGCCAAAGAATTTATTGGTCTCTGGTGATTTTTCTAAAATTCCTTTATGGGTTATGGGAGATGGTCTGGAAGCAACTAGCGATACTAGTCCAGTAACACCGTCGTTTTTGATATTAAGTAGTACTCTTATTAATGCAGAAAGAGATGCCGGAAATGAAAATGAATTAGTTTTAGAGCTTGCAGGTCCGGGTTATTTAGGCGGATATGAGCCTCTTTATGAAGAAGAATTTTTAACTTATCTTACAGAACTAAAGGCAGCAGGAGAGACTTTATCTGTAGGAATGTACGGGAGAGCTATCGGCATAACGAATATTAGAATGAATCTGATACAGTGGGTTCCAACTGCCGATAATGATTGCTTACAAGATCCGGTATCTACTTGGAGTTCAACTCCAACATTATCATCTGACTCAACGGGAGCTTGGTCTTATGTGACAACTTCAGGAAATCTTAGTATAAGCGGTACCAATTCAGTTATTAAATGGGAAAATATTGATTTATCATCATTTAATACTTCAGCAACTAGATTAGGACTATTAATTAGAACTACAAATTCTGAAAGCACTAGTGATAAGTTGTTTGTTAAAAAACTTGCGATGCATCGTGGATATAAATTTGTAGGATTCGAAGATCGTAATGAGGTTGAGAAAACTCAAACTAGAATTGCATGTTCTTATAATAATAATATTGTTATAGGAACAAGTACTCAGATGCCTAGTGCAATATATTCAAATTATGGACATGAGTTTTTAAATGGTCAAGAGTATATGGTCCACTTTGCGCATTTTAATTATAATACAACTTTGATTGATATTCCTGCTGCTGCTGATGCTAATTCTTACAATCCATCAAATGGAACTGCTGGAGAAGTTGAATTTATAAGTAGTGGAGCATATTCTATAGAGACTATAGATGCTTTAAGCCAGCATTCAATTTCGATAGAAGCGCATCCAGACGATGGAGAAGGGTGGGAAGACAATTTCAAAATGCATGTTGTAGTGTGGCCTAAACCTTATCAATAAAGGAGAATAAATAAATGAATGACAAACAAATAGCTTTAGTTAGACTTAGAGCTAAATTTAGACGAGTGACGAAAGGTGGAGTTATAGTTGGAGCTAATACTTTTAAAAGTAAGACCGAGCATATTAGTTATGTGAGTGGTATTTTGACTAATTATCTAACAGGTGTTAATACAGGCACATTCGAATATAGAAATATGGAAGGGGTTAAAAAGTCTTTAACTGAAGCTGAATTCAAAGAGATTTTACATTCGATCCAAGAATTATATGCTCTAGCATTTGATCGTAATGAGGAATTGTTGGCAGCGATTGAAGCAGCACAAGATCCACTATCTGTAGATTTAGAATCTGGGTGGCCTACAGTGCCTTACCAACTTCGCATGATCTAATTATAGCTTTATTAGGTTTTGGGGCTTATAGATCTTTTGAGAAGATAAAAGGTGTTGCGCGTAATAGTTTAAAATAGGAATGAAATATGTATTATTTCAGTAAATCATCAAAAGAAAGATTAGAAACTTGCCACCCTTTAATTCAGGATTGGTTGAATGAAATTATTAAATGGAGAGATTGTACAGTAGCTTGGGGACATAGAGGAGAAGATGAACAAAACGAAATGTTTGCTAGCGGATTAAGTAGATGCAAATATCCCGAGAGTAAACATAATACGGATCCTTCTCTTGCGGTTGATGTATATCCGTATGTAAATGGCCGTATGGTCAATGGTAGTTATGATGAAGATGATATTTTAATTGATAGATTTATAGGTTTTGCACAAGCAGTTGCTGCACTTCGTGGGATTCCTATTAAATCAGCCAGTGAATGGAAAGGTTTTATTGGGGATTTAGGACACTGGGAATTATATAAGGATGTTTAAATTAAATATTGATAATTTAGTACCAATATCAAAATTAAGACATCGAAGTGTAATAAATAATGGGAAATATGTAGCTTATACGCCAAAAAAAACAGCGCAATATGAGGAAATAATTAGATGGCATGCTATAAAAGAAATGGGCAATAGAGTACCTTTTGATGCTGCTGTTGTTATTGTTGTTATTTTTTGTTTTAGTCCTCCTAAGAGCTGGACTAGAAAAAAGAAAGAAGAAGTAATTTCTAACCATTCTTTTCATGCCGTTAAACCGGATGTGGATAATTTATTAAAAGCTGTAAAAGATGCTCTTAATGGAATTGTCTATAAAGATGATAAATTAGTATGTCAAGCTATTGTTTCTAAACAATATGCTCAAATACCTAGCATACATATTTTAGTAGAAAAAGCAGAAGAAATGCATTACAATAAAATATTGGAAGAACTAATAATATAACAGGGAGGATATATGGCCTCATTAAAAGACAGCATTAGATTAAACCTAATTTCAGAAGGTGATCTTTTAGCGGTTTCTCGCAATAGTTTTTTTTCTAGAATGATTAGATTATGGACTAAAGAGACTTATAGTCATGTTGCAATTATTTATAAAATAAAAGATGATATTGTAACGGTAGTAGAATCGTTCGAAGGGAAGGGTGTACGTCTTTTACCTATTAATAAACTACTCCCTGCACATGTTTTCGGCATAGATGGAAAACTATTTCCTGATACACGAAATTTTATCGAGACTAAATTAGGAGAAAAATATTCATGGTATGATTGCATAAGAGCAGCATTTGGTTTAAAACCTAAAAAAGATAATAGATGGCAATGCGCTGAATTTGCAAATGCAGTTATTCGTATGGATGGTATTGAGTTAGATGAAACTGCTATTACTCCTGGAAGTCTTGTGAAAGAAGTTCTAAAAAAAGGTTCTGGACGTTCGGTCTATATCGACAGACTTCGGTGATGCCTAATGAGCGCAGAAGCTGTTGTAAGAGAGATAACAGGAATATTATCTGGCATCTTGCTAGCCGGAGGGTTAGTCTCAGTCCTGGTTAAAAGATACTTTGTAAAAATAGACTTTATTGAATCCAAATTAGAAAAATTAATTGAATTAACTGCTGAAGTAGAAGGTATAAAAGAAGATATACGAGAGATTAAGAATGATTTAAGAAATAGATAAAAGGTTCAGGTGGATAGGATTTTCACCTATATTTTCACTTATCTTTTGCTATTTACTCCTTGTAGTTATGCGGCTACTAAATGTAAATAGCGGGGATGGTAAATAAGTACTGTATTATTTTTTATACTACCACCTGTTTTTTGTTTATTATACGAATTATTTGTTTAAAAGCCAATCGTAAAACTGTTCTTTTTTCCTGTTGATGTTCTTTAGTTTGTGATATAATAACTGCCTTTTCGAAAAGATGTCTTAAGACTGCTTTTATATCGTTCTGTTGTTGCTCTTCAAATCTAGTTATCATTTTTAATCTTCTTTAGCATCATCAATAAATTGATTAATAAATAACAAATCATTTTTATCATTTCTCTCTATCAAAAAAGAATGCATAGGATGCTGACAGAGATGTGCAATGTCTGTTAAAAGACAAATGTTGCCTCTATTACAACTTTCAACCTCAGCAGGATCATCATTGAGAACACAAAAACTTTTTATTTTATACAATAATGACTCAACTATCATTTCCATCTCTTCTTTTGTTAATAATACTGTTGCACTTTCAATTTCCATTTTTAATCTCCAATATAAAAATTCTTCTAATGTTCCTGATGTCATTAAACTTCCTGTAATTCTTTTTCAAAATAATCGCGATGCTTTATTTTTACGCGTACTTTTTTGCCGTGTTCATTTAAAAACGGAAAAGTTCCAACCAGACCTTCGGCATAGAAATTTCCGAATTGTGAAGGCATTCCTTTTTTTACTAGTTCGTATGCTTCCATTAAAGTTATTTCACCTATTATCGGAACTATAGGAATTTTACTCTGAAGTGAAAAGGCCTTCGTATCAGCATATGGTATATATTTTTTTGCATCATTATCATATACATCGAACAAGATAAAAGATTTATTATTTCTATATTTTCCACCTTTATTAATGCCTGGTCCGTATCCTTCGCCATAAAATACAACATTACTAGTTTGAACTTTTTTAAACATTTCTTTAATAATCATAACAATATCAGGCGGTAATTGTGCCTTATCAGTTCTCCCTCTAATTTCCATTTCACCATTTTCATCGAAAATAACACGGATGTTCATCCCATCAATTTTTTCAGTAAAAATCCATTTATAATCTTTTAAATATTCAAACTCATCGCATGAAAATTCAGTAGTACGGCACTTAGTTTCTTGATCAAATTTAAACAGATTTAATATTTTAGGATATTTTTTAATTACTTGCCTCTTAAAACGGAATATCATCATCAATTTCTGATGATTTCATTGGATCAGGAAGCTTATTATTGTCTATTTCTTTTATAATCCTTTCAGCAGTATTATCATTAAGCGGTCCTGATGGTTTATATCCAGTTATTGTATTATATTTTGTATTATTTTCATCAATACCAATTTCAAGAACAATAGTTTTATTTATAAGATCATCAGTATTCAATTGCTTATAAGATGTTCCTTGCTTGTATGTTCCTGTTAGACAAGCTACCTTAGTTAATTGCTTTCTAGCAATTTCTGTAGCGACTTGATTAGGATGATTTACACAATAATTCTTAAATATTTTACGTCTGGAATAGGGTCCTTCCATTATAGTAAACTCTATTTTAACCATAGTATGACCGCCTCTAGCTTCAGCTGCTTCAACTGAATCTATAGAGGCGATATACTCGCCTGGCTCTATTGGTTTGAAATCACTCTCGATATCTTTCATATCAAATCCTAAATTTATAATGGTCATTTTGTTTCCTCCTCATTGTGTTTTGCAAGGTAATCATGCATCATTATATCAACATATATTATATCCCACCCTGGGTCTACAAATGGTTTAATATTTCTTAAAGATAACATATCACTTACAAGTAAGAGCGTTGCCGTTATTTGAGTCGTGGACATTTGGGAACATATAATCTCTGCCATTCCTTCATCATGAATTGCAAGATGAAGGTTATCATAATGTTTATAAATATTCATAGCTTTTTCTTGTTCTTTTTTGGGTAAAGAATTAATAAATTCTTTCATTAAACTTTCTTTTAATGGTTCTGTCATTTTGTTTCCTCCTTAGGTAAATTATTTTCCCACATATGATCTCGAGCTTCATTCAATTTTTCCTGAATCTCTTTTATTGTATTGTCCCAACTTTTTGAGTCGTATTGTATAGCCCTGATTCCAGCTTCCTTAGTTATTCTATCTAATGCTTCCATGTAAACCCCATCATTATTGCATTTTTCAAGGTAATTATACCATTTCTTTCTTTCTTCGTCGTTAAAACAATTATTTTGAAGAGCTTCAAATATTTCTTTTTTAAGTTTTTCAGTATTATTATCAATTGACAAAGGTTGTTGTTCCTGCTCCATTTCTTCTGAAGTAACAAGTCCTGAAATACTAAACGCTCGCTTTAAAGCAAAAACTTCAGCTACTTTTATTAACATAGCACTTGGATATTCTTTCCAAATAGGATTAGATTTTTTTGCTCCATATTCTTTGAATTTTACTTCAGCTTTAAAACTATGTGACATATCTTTTCTCCAAACTTCACAAATAGCCTTAACAGGATTGCCGTTATCATCATCAACAGTATAGCTGCTGATACCGTCAAATTGTCCACTATCATGCGCTATTTTTAAATAACCGTCACGGCTAGTAAATATAATTGGAGCATCATTTGACCTATACTTTATAAACCATATTTGTTTAGCTAAAGGATCAAGGTCATATTTTTTAGCAAGATGTAAAAACATTTGTAGCTCATCATCTGTCGAATTTTTTGCGACGGTTTTTTTTACTAATTCTATCTGTTCAGGAGTAAAACTATTTATTCCCGCAAAAGATTTATCAGTTTCTTTTTTTTCTATTTTAGTACTCATTTTATTTCCTCCTTTCTTTTTATGTAACCTATAATTCTATTCCATTCCGCACAAAGTCTGTGGATTTCATATTCTAAGTCATATAATATTTTATTGTATTTTTTTAAAAATCCTTTATTATTAATTTCTCTCAGTATATTAAATAGATTACTTATAGAATTATCTAATTGTATTATACTATCATCAAATATTGATAGATTTTGACAACGTTTGCAAATTTCCTTGTAGTATTCATCCATTTATTTCCTCCTTATTGTAATAACTCTTGTTTTGCGCTTTCATTAACTTTGATATTTTTATAATACGAATCCAAAATTGATGGTGTTTTATCCATTGCAACAGCTACAACCATTGATTCTGGATAAAATTGAGACAATATGTTTATTGTTTCATTCATACGTTTTTCATATTCTTTGCTGATATTAGCAATTGATTCTGTTAGAGTTTCCATTTTCTTCCTCCTGATTTTTAATTAACCTCGACGACCATTATAGTTTATTTCGTTTAGGCGTCAAGTATTTTTTTAAATTTATTTTATATTATTTTTAATTTTTTATGATAATATAGTGGGCCAATCTATAAATTTTGTCAAATTAAAGGAGGTGGAAATGGCAAAAAATCAATATAATATTATTTCAAATTTACGTAAATATAGACATTTAGCAGGTTTAACTTTAATGCAACTTGCTGAACTGACTGGTTTTACGATAACTAGTTTAAGTCAATGGGAAAAAGGTGATAGAGTTCCCAATATATCTAATGCTATAATTATAATTAATATTCTTAATGAAATATTATGTGAAATGAAAAAGACTGGTTTTCCTGTAAAACCTGGTTTAACTTTAGATAGTATCTGGGAAATTAAAAATAATACCGAGGTTGAAACTCAATAAAAACAGGAGGTTAGAGTGTCAAGATATATTTGTTTACATAGAACTATTTGGAATGATGATAAATTTCCATTTCTCAACACAGATACCCAAATAGTTGTGTTTCATTTGTTCACTACTTATTACGGAAATCCTCTTGGTCTTTTTAAGGCATCCACAGGAGCTTTAGCAGATGAAATTCGATGGAAGAGAAAAAGGTACGAGGATGCCATCCGGGATGCCATCTCGTATGGCATCCTCGATGCCTGCGAGAAGCATCAAATGGTCTACATAAAAAACTTCTTAAAGTACAATCCGCCAACTTCTCCAAAATCTTATAAGAAATGGAACACTATGATAAAGTCTCTTCCAGAGTGCAGATTAAAAAATCAATGGTATCAAGACTTTACAGAAAATAAACATGGCATCTCAGATGGCATCTGGCATGCCATCCTCGATGCCATCTCGATACCATCGGGGATGGGACCCCCGATCCAGGAACAGGAACAGGAACAGTATCAGGAGAAGGAAAAAGAAAATGTAAAAAGAAAAAATCATGCCATCCCAGATGCCAAAAATTCTCTCCCCATTGTTGAGCAAACAAGTTGCTCAACCCCCCAATCAATAAAAATAATTTTTGAGTATTGGAAAGAGATTTTAGATCATCCAAAAGCCATACTTGACAACAAGCGAAAAAGTTTGATACGAAATGCTTTGAAATTGTACAAAGGCGATCCTGAGCCTTTAAAACAAGCTATTTTGGGATGTTCAAAGTCAAAATGGCATATGGGAAATCACCCTAAAAATCATAAAAAAGTTGATGATCTTGGTTTGATTTTACGTGATGCTAGCTACATTGAAAAATTCATGCATATTGCCGAACATCCGGAAAATTCGAAATCAATTGATGATGTGATTGTTGATGAAATAACAGGTACTTAGAATGGAAAAGGATATCGAAACAGCAAAAGAATTTACCAGGCAAATGAATCGATTAGCAAAGCTTTTAGGCAAAAATTTTGAGAATTCGATTCATGGAGATGAGGAAAAATTGCAGGTTTATCGCGAATATTGGAATTTCTTAGAAATTTACGAATTGGATGTTGTTAGAAAAGCAATTTCTGAATGTTTACAACAAGATACGTTCTGGCCTAAGCCTGCGAGATTAATCAAATTGTGCGAAAAAGAATTATCTCGACGACATCAAGAAATGGCAAAACTTGAAATAATTCAACGAGATATGAATTATGATTCTAAAGAAGCCTACGAAAAATGGCTGCAAGAAGTCGATCCTGAACAATTCGAATCTTACCAAGCTAACAAATTAAAAGTTGTAGATAGAAAAACCTACTTCAAATGGTTGCAAGAAACCAATCCTGAATTCAAAGCTATCCAAGCTAAAAAATTAAGAACTGCAAAGAAAAAACAAAATACGCTTCATTAATAATGATTCTGGGCAATCCTATGGGGGTACACGCTATGATCTTTCTTTAGTAATACGATTGGGTGGGTTGAAAAATTAATTTAATGAGGGGCTTCTTAGATGGATTTAAATGGATTGGTGTTTTTTTCCAGTTTGGCTAATTTTTTTGATTGTTCTTTTATGGTTTTATCATAATCAAACTCAAACTCGATAGGACGTTCTAGCTGTTCAGTTTTTAAATCAATAACTGTTCCATCATAAAACCTAATAAGCTTTTCAATTTTTCCGTTTTTCATGTATGAAATAAAAATAGGAGGAGCATATTTAGTGCTTATTGTACCAGTCTTAAGCCAATATCGCACGGCAATTTTTTCGGTGTGAATTTTTAAAAGATCATTATTCTCCATTAGTTATATCCTTAGCCAATTTTATTTATGAAAATAGGGGGCTGTACATCTGGAAGTACTTGCCCAGGAATTGTTATACTGTACAAAGTACCATCAACGTCCATTGTGTAATTTTGAAAATCCATGACATCTGCCTTTGATGGCGTTATAACGAAACTAAATATGAGTGAAAATATGAGTGCTAAAGATTTAATCATTATTATTTCCATCTTTCAGATTGTTTCCAGCTTCTTTTGAATATATCTAGGAAACTTTTATCTATAAGCCAATCTCGACCAAATTTACGTGACGGTATAAATCCTTGTTGGCACAAAGATTGAATTCTTCTCTGTGATTTTCCTATTTCTTTGGCAACTTCTGTTGTTGTTAAATAATTCTTATATGACATCTATAACCTCTTTAATTTGTGTATTTAACCGGCTTGTGAAAAGCGTGAAATTGTCAGGGAACGAAAGAAAATCACAAGCCGATTTAAAAAAGTTAGCAGATAAATAGCTATCGTTAAGGAATCATGCATGAAAATTGTGTTGTTTTTTTGCATTACAATTTATCTGCTAACTTGATTATTCTACAATATCCCAATCTGATGTCAAGTCTTTTTTTTCGTCTTGACGAAATATTTGGGGAAAAAAAAGGCTATAGAAATATTCTTCTGAACTTTGTTCGGCCCATTGTTGGGCTGTATTGTCCATTTCTATTAATTCATTCATTAGTTTTCTCCTCTAGATTATTGGCCTCTTTTGATCTTTTAAAAAAATCTCTTATAGTTTCTTCTTTAAACGAAAAAGTGGCTAGGTATGTTATACTTAGTGTTTTTTTTTAGCATCTAAATCAGTAATATGGGTGATAGGCATTAATCCATACTCTATGCATAAATTTTCTAATTTATTTAAAAAAGATAAATCGGTACTTTTTGTCATTATAATTTATCCTCAAAATTTATAAAATATGTAAATTCAGTTAATGGGTATTCATGTTTATATATATCTAAATGAAATAATTCCAATAATTCATCTACTGAGCTATTTTTTAATACTATATAATCAGATAGATCTTCGATATCAGTTCTTATATATCGTAAAATATGTTTTTTGATCTCTTCTGGACTCCTTGAATTAAGTCCACAAGTACTAAAACTTGGAACAGGGTCTTCAAAATCCGTTATATCTTTATCTATAATTGAATAATACATATTTTTATTCCTCCTTTTTTAATTTATATCCTTTAAAGATTATAGTCCCACTTAGATCAGTCCATCTTAGATTAACCCCCCTTTAAAATTAAAAATATAAAATAACCACCTATGAAAGCTAGACCAAAAAGAGTTATTCCTAATGTCCAGCAAGCGGTTCCTTCTAGTTTGTTTATTATCACTTGTCTTTTGTTAATAGGGATGTTCTTGTATTTATTGTGCAAATATGGATATATAACTATAGCTATTGCTATTAATGATGTTATTAAAAAATACATTTAAATACTCCTTTATTGGCCTAATTCTTCATTAAAAATTAATTGTACAAATTCTGATATTTTAAGATCATATTTACAAAGTAGATCAGTTAATTCTTGTGTAAAAGAATCATGAAGTTTAATTTGTAAACATTTTAATTCTTGATCAGAAAATGATTTAGATTGACTATCTTTGCCATCTAAAATATCTATAATTTCATTTATTTCTTCTTCTTCTAAAATACACATTATTTATCTCCTATGTTTTTATCAATCCATTTTTTTAATTGAATATTAGTAATTTTTGTTGAATTATGGTTTATTTCTTGTATATCTTTATTGTTTATGATTGGTGGCAACGTTTATCCTCCTTATTTTCTTTTGTTTCTAGTGCTAGTACAGTAATTTTCTTTTCTAATTCGTCTATTTTATGACTTAACATTACTATGCGCATCCAGGCTAATACACATACTATTAATGCTCCACACGGGGAGAATTGTACAAGATTAATCATTGATTTATTCTCTCTTTTTTTATGTCTTTACCATTTAATAAGTAAGCATCAAATGCTTCTCTTAATAAAAAATCATATGTTTTCATTTTATGTGTCCTTTATTTTTTCCTTTTGTATCGTGGGCATTTTCCATCTTTTGCTGAATAAACAGCATTGTTAAATGGAAAGTCATTATCCCATGTTTGTGTACATTTGTATAAATCATAGAAATATATTAATCTTTCTTCAGTTTGAAAATTACATTCGGTTTGAATTTCTGCAAAACAGCAGGTCTCACAGCTTCTTCGTTTAGCTTTTCTCTTAAATAAATTAAATAGTTTCATTGTTTTTCCTCGTCTTTTTTATACCAGGGACATTTTATCCCTTTATTTAAACAGTCTACCATTTTTATAGATTCTGCAAAAGACGGACTATTTAATTCCGTATATGTGCATGAGAAATATTTAATTTCTTTTTTTCTAAAAAAACAACTTTCACAGTAGCGTTGTTTAAATTTTCTTTTGAACGGCTTGATCTTCATTATCGTTTTGCTCAATTTTTGCAGCTATGTAAAGAGATAGAATTATACCCGTTATCCAAGTGCTTATAATAGCTATTAATAATGTTCCTATCAATGAGCATGTTGGATATAATGTAGATAAAGTTAAATTAGTCATTTTAGTTCCCCTTAAATTAAGCAATAATTATTCATTTATATGCACATTATAACGCCATAACGTCAAATGTCAAGCTTTTTTTAAAATAAATTTATAAAAAATTAAAAATAATTGCTTAATTATATAGGATGTTCTATTATAGTAGGTGCGGGCAGAGATTTTTGTATTGTTGCGCTATGACGTTCTGATGTAAGGTCGCGCGAATGTCTAGAAGATATCAGAATATGTAATATTGGCGGTTTCTGTCCGCTTATTAATAAAAAGGAGGATATAACTGCTTATGAAAATCCAACAAACGAGAAATTAGTTAAGGAGATGAAAGATGGAACATATACCATTTCCAAATAAGAAGTATCAGATTATATATGCCGACCCGCCGTGGAGTTATAGGGACAAAGCCTTGGCTGGTAATCGTGGTGCAGGATGTAAGTATCAAGTTCAAGAAAAAGAATGGATAGATGACTTACCTGTTTCAGGCATAGCAGATAAAGACTGTATTCTTTTCTTGTGGGTTACAATGCCAAGACTAAACGAGTGTTGGGAACTTATAGAAAAATGGGGGTTTGAGTATAAAACAGTTGCTTTTACTTGGGTTAAAAGAAACAAAAAAAGCAATAGTTGGTTTTGGGGCATGGGTAGTTGGACAAGGGCGAACGCAGAGCTGTGCTTGATTGCAACTAAAGGAAAACCCAAAAGAATAAATGCAGGCGTTCATTCCGTGATAGACACATCTATTGAAGGGCACAGTAAAAAGCCCGATGAAGTAAAAAGAAGGATTATTAATTTGGTAGGTGATTTGCCACGAATAGAGTTATTTGCCAGACAAAAGACTGATGGCTGGGATGTTTGGGGCAATGAAGTATGAAAATCTATAAAATCACCGAAGCAAGCGAATATCTTGGGGTGTCAATCAATTTATTCCGCCCGTTTTTACGGTAGAAGAGGCGGCAGAAAGAAGAAAAATACGGCTGAAAATGAGCCTAACGAATCTAATGGAATTTAAAAAGGAGGAAAAATGAAGGCTATACTTGAATTTGATTTGCCGGAAGATAACGAATATAATTTGTTCTACATGGGACATTAAAAAACTTGACAAATGCCCTTAAATATGCAATAGATTCAAGGTTAAGGAGGAATAAGTGAATAAAAAAGAAGATATAAATTTTGATGAGTCTGATGAGAAACATGAACTAGAAGAAGAGCCTGCTAATAATCAATGTTTTATAAAAATAAACGCTGATCTGGATAAATCTAAATTGCCTTCGGGGGTTTCAGCACTTGAAATTAAAGCCAATAAAGTAGATGTGTTTTTAGATATAAATGAGATTATTGATAAAAAGCCTAATATATTATGGCAACGGATAAAAAAACTAT
>JGI10211J34971_10000540_pt1 | contig 30854 bp, 26 predicted proteins | sample Etolagsediment_FD_34971 | JGI IMG/M metagenome (IMG submission 34971)
CGCTTAAACAAACTTATTTATCATGTTTGTTGGAGCGAAATTATATGTAAAAGATGATAATTTGTCAAGGAAATTGTCAATAAATTTATAAATATGATTTGAACTCTTTTTAATGAAGATTTATATATAATCCATTATAATAAACATGCAAGGAGTTGCATGAGCTTGCTACTGAAGTTATATCTCCTATGCCGTTTAAAAAAATTAGGATAAAACTCAGAGTATAGCTAGTGTTTTGCGCTTTACTTAATATGCGTTTTAAATAAAATAAAAGAGAATATATGACAGCGATACAAAGAGTATTAGAAGCTATTGAAGAGATCAAAAAAGGAAAAATGGTCATCATGTGTGATGATGAAGATAGAGAAAACGAGGGTGATTTAGTCTATGCCGCTGCGTTTAGTTCGCCAGATCATGTAAATTTTATGGCGAAGCACGCAAGAGGTTTGATTTGTGTTGCACTGAGTAAAAACATTGCAACAAGATTAGATTTAAATCCTATGGTGAGCTCAAATACTTCCTCCTATGAGACTGCGTTTACAGTTTCTGTTGATGCAAAAGATGCACTCACAGGCATCTCCTCAAAAGAGAGAGATGATACTATTAAGATTTTAGCAAATCCTATAAGTCAAACAACGGAACTTGTAAAACCGGGGCATATTTTTCCACTTATTGCTAAAGATGGGGGAACACTTGTTAGAACAGGGCACACTGAGGGCTCTGTTGATATTTGCCGCTTAGCTGGATTGAGCGAAGCGGGTGTTATTTGTGAAATCATAAAAGAAGATGGCACTATGGCTAGACGTGATGATTTAGATATTTTTGGCGAAGAGCATGACTTAAAGACTGTTTTTATCTCAGATATAGTTGAGTATCGTTTAGCAAATGAGCGACTTGTCAAGGAGATTAAAGTAGAAGAGATAGACTTTTTTGGTGTTAACGTTAAACAGCACACATTTGAAGATCATGATGGCATTGAACACACAGCTATAGTTTTTTATCAGGCTGGAGAAATTGCAAATGTGCGTGTTCACAATGTTGTGCCAGATATAGAACTTCTTTTAAATCAAAAAAAATACAATAATTTAATAAGTTCTATAGAGTATTTAAAACAAAATAGTGGCGTCTTAGTTTTTATTAACAAAACAACACATCAAGATAATGCTTCGATGAAAGAGATAGGTACAGGTTCTCAGATACTTACCTCTTTAGGTGTATCTAAAATGAATCTTATAACATCTATAAAAGAGAGTTCATTTGTTGGTTTAGGTGGTTTCGGTTTAGAAGTAAACGAAATCATTAACATATAGAGTTCTTATGAGAGAAGTTTTTCAAAGATTAGAAGATGGTGCTACTGTTTTTTACGATGTAGAGATGGATGCCGGTGCATATAAAGATGAAAATCCCTGGCTATTTAGTGTTTTTATTAAATTTGATTCTTGTGATGAAACGCAAGATGGTTTTGAAGAGTTTTTAGAGATTAAAGAGTCCATTATTATCGCTTTAGAATTTGAATCTAAAGTGCATTATGTGGGTTCTAGAGTGGTTGATGGCTGGAATGAACTCTACTTTTATTCAAGTGATTCTAAAGAGTTAAACTCTATGTCAACTGCCATACTCAAAGAGAGCAATTATGTTTATGAAAGTAATGTCGTTAAAGATAAAAAATGGAATTTATATGAAACGCAGCTTTTTCCAACTGAATTAGAGCAACATAATATGCAAACAGCAAAAACAATCTTTCTTTTAGAAGAAGAGGGTGATGATTTAGGATCTCTAAGAGATGTGGAGCATTATGTCTCTTTTGAGACTCCTACACAAAAAAATAGGTTTATAAATACGCTCAACATAGAAGGATTTCATTTTAAAGATGAGATTAGTTCAGATGAGTTCCAACATGGTGTTGCACTTGTTAAAAATCATGCAGTTACTTATGATGAAGTTACAAAAGTAGTCGCTGAGTTATTTGAGTTTATAAAAAAAGAGAATGCTTACTATGAAGGCTGGAGTACTACTCTAGTAGAGACGCATGATTAAGTAGAATGGGAAGAGTCTTTGCTATTGCCGGAGTTGTAAACTATCTTTTAGTTGTGTTTTTAAATGCTTTTACTGATTTAGGCCATAAAATTATTATTCAAAACACTATCTTTAAAGTTTATGATGGACATACTCAGATAGTATTGAGCGCAATAGTCAATGCTCTTGTTTTACTTCCCTTTATTTTGATGTTTTCTCCCTCTGGATTTTTAGCTGATAGATTCGCTAAAAACACCATAATGAAGCACTCCGCTGCGTTTGCTGTTTTGATAACGCTTGGCATTACTTACTCTTACTACAATGGACATTTTTATACTGCGTTTGCGTTTACCTTTTTACTCGCTCTACAAAGTGCCATTTATGGCCCTGCTAAATACGGTTATATAAAAGAGTTAGTTGGCATAAAGTACATAACAAGTGGCAATGGAGCAGTTCAAGCAGTAACAACAGTTGCCATTTTGGGTGGAATTATCTTTTATACGGTCTTATTTGAGGGAATGTATCATGAAAATTTAAGAACTGAAGAGGAGATATTAAAAGCTATTGCACCTCTTGGGTGGCTTTTAGTGTTGAGTTCAGTTGTAGAGTGGATTCTAGCTTCAAAGCTTCCAAATAAAATGAAAAAAAGAAGTCAAAAAGATTTTAAACTTAAAAAATATCTTAATGGTACATATCTCTTTAAAAATATTAAAATGATAAAACGCAAAAAAGAAGTCATAGAAGCGGTTGTTGCACTGAGCCTTTTTTGGTCTATCTCTCAGGTTGTATTAGCCATTTTTGGTGAGTATGCAAAGAGTGAACTTGGTGTTACAAATACCATCTTTGTTCAAGGTGTGATGGCATTAGCTGGAGTCGGGATAGTGTTAGGTTCATTAATGGCGGCATCATTTTCTAAATACTACATAAATACCGGTTTAGTAGCAATCGGCTCTTTTGGTATAACACTCATAGTTTTTTTAGTTCCCTTGAGTACATCAATGGGAGTGATTGCGTTTATGTTTATGCTCTTTGGTATATTCTCAGGTTTTGTGTTAGTGCCATTAAACGCACATATTCAGTTTCTCTCACCAAGTGTACATCTTGGAACTATACTCGCTGGGAGTAATTACATACAAAATATTTTTATGTTTAGTTTTTTACTTCTCACAACACTTTTTGCATATTTTGGTATGAATGCAGAGGTGCTTTTTTATCTCATGGGATGTGTTGGCTTGTATCTGAGTTATATGATGGCTCAAAGATATTTTGTTATGACTTTTTTTGCCATAATGGAGCTTCTCTCAAAAACACGTCATAAGTATAGTTATGAGGGTTTAGAAAATATCCCAAGAGATAAAGCAGTACTTTTTTTGGGAAACCATGTAAGCTGGCTGGACTGGATTATTTTACAAATTCCCCTTCAAAGAAAGATTTACTTTATGATGGACAAAGAAATTTACAAATGGCCGCTTTTAAACGCAATCTTTAGAAAAGGTGAAGTTATACCGCTTTGTGCTAAAGCTTCAAAAGACGCCTTTAAAGAGGCACATAAAAGACTCATAGACGGAAATATGGTCGCTATATATCCAGAGGGTGGCATTAGTAAAGATGGTGAATTAGGCACTTTTTATAGAGGGTATGAAATGATTCCTCAAAACTATGATGGTGTGATTATTCCCTTTTATATACAAGGGATGTTTGGAAGTATGTTTTCAAAGCATAAACCGCACAAAAAAAAGAGTTTTTTTAAAAGAAGAGATGTAAAGATTTATTTTTCAAAACCAGTTCCTCAAGACATCAAAGCTGAAAAACTAAAAAATATTATACATTCATTAAAAGAGAAGTATGAAATTAACTAAACTATACCTCATTGTAGTTCTGATTTTAACATCCTTGTCTGCACAAGAGAGACCAAAAATAGCCTTGGTCCTTAGTGGTGGTGGCGCTCGTGGTGCTGCTCATGTTGGAGTGATGAAAGTTCTGGAAAAAAATAATATTCCTATAGATATGATTGTCGGTACAAGTTTTGGATCATTTATGGGTGGATTGTACGCCAGTGGAAAAACGCCACAAGAAATTGAAGATATGTTAAGTTTTACTGATTGGAATAACTTCATAAGAACTGATTTTAATCGTCAAGACATTCCTATGAGACGAAAAGATGTAGATTATACATATCAGGGAAGATTAGGTCTAGGTGTCAATGTTAAGAACGAATTAGTACTTCCAACGGGAGTTTTAAAAAGAGAGCCATTTCTTTTAAAACTGATGTCCTGGACTGGAAATGTTCAAGACATAGCAGATTTTGATGATTTACCAATTCCCTACAGAGCAGTTGCAACAAATATTAAAAATGGGGATGCTGTTGTGCTTAAGTCTGGTTCGTTAGCGAAGTCTATCTACGCATCAAGTTCTATACCTGGTGGATTTCAACCTATAAATATTAATGGGATAGATTTGGTAGATGGAGGCGTAAGTAGTAATTTTCCAATTCAAGTTGCAAGAGAAATGGGTGCAGATATAATTATTGCAGTAGATGTAAGTGAAGATTTCAGTAAAGAAATTGATGTTAATTCATACTTCGTTGTTATGGGACAACTTGTAGATATTTTAACTCGAAAAAATGTAGAAGAGTCTATCGCTACTTTAAACCAAAAAGATATATTACTAATCCCTGATGTAAGCCAATATGGCGCTCTTGATGCTGAAGAATATGCAGAGATAGTACAAAAAGGGGTAGATATAGCCAAAAACAATGAAGATAAACTCAAGGTTTTATCTTTAAGCGATGAAGAGTATGCAAAATACAAAGTTAAACATAGACATAAGCATCAATACAAAGAACCAATAATAGATGAAATACAGATTCTTAATAGTACTTATATATCAGATGATGCAATCAAAAGAAGAATTCATCAACAAGTTGGTGCTAAGTTAGATGAAGATGCATTAAAAGCAGATTTACTACATCTTTACAATATGATGATATTTGATAGCGTTGATTATGAAATAAGAAAAGAGAGTGACAAAAATATACTATATATAAAAACAACTCCAAGTTGGGATAATCATGGAGAAGTGCGTTTTGCAATTGGTCTTGAAGATGATTTTAATGGTCACTCTGCATACTCGCTAAAAGTTGGTTATACAATGTTTGGTTTAAATGAACTCGGCGGTGAATGGAGAAATGATTTTGAGATAGGAAGATATGAAAAAGCATATACAGAGATATTTCAACCACTTGATACAATGCAAAGGTATTATCTTAAACCGTCTATGACATATACATCAGTAACAGATGTATATGAGACAGAAGTGGGTAACCAGGAGTTTTTTTCCAGTAGAGTAGGTGGAACTTTAGCATTTGGAGCTCATGTAACGACAGACTATGAGTTTGAAGTAGGTGCTTCGTTGTTTGAGGATAAAGTAAAAATCGAGATTGCTGATTTAAAAGAAAAATATGATGCAAAGCCAATATATGCTTTGTTAAAAGTTGATAATTTAGACAATGTTAATTTTCCTAAAGTCGGTATGAAATCTGCACTGATATGGACAAAAGAGAGCCATGCATGGGGTAGTGATTACGATTATGAGCAGATATATTTTGACATAGAAAAACCAGTACGATTTTATGCAAATAATATAACAATTTATGTAAAATATGGTAATACATATAATAAAAATGATGATGACATAAATAGACTCAGTGGAATTTTTACACTTGGTGGACTTTTTAATCTCTCTGGTTACGCTCCTTATTCATTTGATGGAGACAATGTTTTACTTGGTGTTTTAAAATATACCTATGAAATCAAAAATGGTGGATTTTTTGGTACCTTAAACGCACCGCTTTACGCTGGCTTTTCTTTAGAAAGTGGTCAAGCATGGGATAATGGAGAAAAATTTAATTATAATACTGTTCACAAATCAGGAACTGTATATGTAGCAGCAGATACATTTTTAGGACCATTTTATTTAGCATATGGCTTTTCAGATAATGCAGAGCAGAGTGTTTATCTTTATTTAGGAGAAAAATTTTAATGAAAACAACTTTAATTATAGGTGCAGGTGGCGTAAGTCGTGTAGTAGTTCATAAATGTGTATTAAACGCAGATGTGTTTGGAAAAATAGTGTTAGCAAGTAGAAGTATCGGCAGATGTGAAGAGATTAAGAGTGAACTTCCAAACGCAGATATTGAAATCACTACAGTGGATGCAGATGTTACGGAGGAAGTGATTAAACTTATTGAAGAAGTAAACGCAGATATTGTAATAAACGTAGCACTTCCATATCAAGATCTAACGATAATGGACGCTTGTATAGCAACTAAAACACCCTATCTTGATACTGCAAATTATGAACATCCTGATGAGGCTAAATTTGAGTATAAACTTCAGTGGGAAAGAGACGCTGCGTTTAAAGAAGCTGGAATTATGGGACTTCTTGGTTCAGGTTTTGATCCAGGTGCTACAAATATTTTTTGTGCCTATGCGCAAAAACACTATTTTGATGAGATTCACACTATCGATATACTTGACTGTAACGCGGGCGATCATGGCTATGCCTTTGCAACAAACTTTAACCCTGAAATAAACCTTCGTGAAGTCTCTGCAAAAGGACGTTACTGGGAAGATGGCAAATGGATAGAAACTGAGCCGATGGAAATTATGCAGGTGTGGGACTATCCTGAAGTGGGACCAAAAGACAGCTATCTACTCTACCATGAAGAGATGGAATCTTTAGTGAAGCATATTAAAGGTCTTAAACGCATCAGATTTTTTATGACTTTTGGACAGAGTTATTTGACACATATGAAGTGTTTGGAAAATGTTGGAATGTTAGGCATAGAAGAGGTAGAGCACAAAGGAATGAAAATTGTTCCAATGGAGTTCTTAAAAACATTGCTTCCTGATCCTGCATCTCTTGGTCCAAGAACTAAGGGAAAAACAAACATTGGTATCCTAGCTGAGGGCATCAAAGATGGTGTGAAGAAAAAAATCTATATTTATCAAGTAAAAGACCATGAAGAGTGTTTCAAAGAGACAAATTCTCAAGGCGTTTCTTATACGACAGGTGTTCCAGCAATGATAGGTGCAAAACTAATGCTCAAAGGTATTTGGAGTGGAGTTGGTGTCTTTAATATGGAACAAATGGACCCAGATCCGTTTATGGAAGAGATGAACACACAAGGTCTTCCTTGGCAGATAAAAGATTTGTCACACTAAACGTATTTTTTAAAGTGGATCTTATGAAATTTGATGACAAAACAGAGGATTAGAAAGAGATATGAACAATTATAACAATATCCAGACTCCATGTTATGTATGTGAAGAGGAGCTTTTAGAAAAAAACCTAAAGCTTCTTGATTATGTTCAAAATGAGAGTGGTGCAAAAATTATATTGGCTCTCAAAGGCTTTGCAATGTGGAGTACATTTCCTTTAATTTCGAAGTATCTTCAAGGGTGTACTGCAAGTGGATTACATGAGGCACTTTTAGCAAGAGAGAAGTTTGATAAAGAAGTACATACTTACTCTCCTGCGTTTAAAGAGACAGATATAGATGAGATAGCCAAAATATCTAATCATATAGTTTTTAACTCGCCTTCGCAACTTTTAAAATATCAAGAGAGAGTAAAGGCAATAAATCCAGATATTCATATATCAATAAGAATAAATCCCGAAGTCTCCGCCTCTCCTGTTGATATCTATAATCCATGTGGTTTGTATTCGCGTTTAGGGACTACTTTGGCAAATTTTGATGAATCTGTTGTAGAGCATCTTGATGGATTGAATTTTCATGCTTTATGTGAACAGGGAGCAGATGAGTTAGAAGAAGTTCTTATTGCATTTGAGAAAAACTTCTCCAAATATTTTAAAAATTTAAAATATATCAACTTTGGTGGAGGGCATCATATAACTAAAAAAGGTTATGATGTAGAAAAGCTCATAAAACTGGTTAAATATTTTAGAGAAACATATGATGTTGAAGTTTATCTTGAACCAGGGGAAGCTGTTGGTTGGGAAACTGGATATTTAGTTGCGACCGTATTAGATGTATTTGAGAACGGCATGAATGTAGCCATTCTGGATACATCAGCAGAAGCACATATGCCCGATACTTTAGCTATGCCATATCGTGCTGCTGTAAGAAAAAGTGGTGAGGCTGGTGAGAAGAAGTATACTTACCGTTTAGGTGGAAACACTTGTTTAGCTGGTGACATTATGGGTGATTACTCTTTTGATGAACCCTTAAAACTTGGAGATAATATTATATTTGAAGACCAAATTCACTATACTTTTGTTAAAAATACGACATTCAATGGAATTAAATTACCATCATTGGCTATTTTACGTCAAGATGGCAAGTTAGAAATAGTAAAAGATTTTGGATATGAAGATTATAAAGGAAGATTGTCATGATTGAAGATAAAGAGAGATGGAATAAACGATATTTAGAATTTCCTATGCCGGATAATGTTGCAAATGTACTTGAAAAATATATAAATGAAGTTAAGGTCGGTCAAGCTGTTGACATAGCGTGTGGAACAGGTAGAAACACGCACTATTTGGCTGAAAAAGGCTTTTTGGTAGATGCCGTTGATATTTCAGACTACGCTTTAGGTAAAATTAAAAAGAGTGCAATGATAACTAAGGTGGAAACTGATTTAGATAAATATAATCTTTCACCAAAAAAATATGACTTAATTGTCAATATAAATTATTTAAATAGACGTCTCGTGTCTCAAATGAAAGATGCCCTAAAAGAGGGTGGAATTGTTGTTTTTGAGACTTTTATAGTCGCTCATGGTGATTATAAACATGACACAATGAACTTAGATTATCTGCTAAGAAAAAATGAGCTCTTACACTCTTTTATAGGACTTGATATCATTTATTATGAAGAGAGAGATGATATTAACTTAAGAGGAGAAAAGGTTAGAATAGCCTCTCTTGTCGCTAGAAAGTAGTAACTTAATATGAATGAAAAGTTTGAAGATATAGAGATATTAAAATCTAAAAATGAAAAGTTGGTAGAAGTTGAATTAATGCTTACTCCAAGTGAATTAAAGACTTTTGCCGAGTATTGTCTCAAAAATGGAATAAAATTTAATGACTGGATTCGTAAATTAGCTTACGAAAGTTTAGACTTAAAATAGAGTAAGCTTTTTTGAATATAATAGATTTTAAGAACTCCAAAGTTAATCTCTATACTCTTCACTATGCAAATCTTTTAAAAGCGCTGCTATTTAAAGGCCTTCAAGTAATACAAGCCACAATCTATCAACCTCTTTGTCACTCAAAAATAGAGATGATTTATTTTTAAATAGTTCATTTAAAGATTCCCGATTAATGCTAAGGGTATGTGTGCAGTTTTGATGTGCAGGTAAATATGCTCTTATGAGAGAAATATCATCTTTAATGGGCATTGAACATAAAAAGCAGCTAAATTCACGATGAAGTCTTCCTTCGTGCTCTAATATTTTCACATAAGTTTCTACAGCTACACGTTTAGGATTTTGTTTTCCCCACTCTCTAGAGGCATTGTCAATTAAATCAAAATAAAAACCACCAATATCTTCAGCATCTTTGAGGTGTTTGTAAAAAAGTGCTAAAAAATCCTGCCATAAACGCAGTAGTTTATAGTCATTTATCCAGTTAAAACCAATATGTATAACATCTTTGAGTCTTGAAATAGTGGATTTTGAAGAGCAATCTTTTTCATAGTCAATTTTGAAGCCAATATTTATAGTTCCATGTCTAGCTCCATAGAACCTATAAAGGGTATCTAAGCTCTCCTTTGCTAGAATCGTAACTATTAAATCTTCATCTTTTACTTTATTAAGATTTATTATGTAGCCTTGCACTTAATTGCTTCCTATTTACTCAAAAATAAAATTTATTTAAAAAATATTAACACTATTATGCTTTTTTAAACCTTTAAACTGTAAAATACATATACTTTGTCTAAATAGACTAAGTTTCTTTAAAAAGAGATTAAAGTTATACAAGTTTACTATTGAATTTACAATTTTAGGAGAAAAAATGATTGAACATCATGATTTATTAAGATCATTCAAAGATAACTGTGGTTTTGGTCTTGTTGCCAACATCAAAAATAAACCTTCGCACAAGGTTTTAGATGATGCAGTTACCGCTTTAGAGCGTATGATGCACCGTGGTGCTGTTGCAGCAGACGGAAAAACAGGTGATGGTAGTGGACTTTTATTATCAATGCCAGAAGATTTTTTAAGAGCAGATGCTGAAAAGAATGGAGTTGAACTTCCTACACAGTTTGCTATAGCATCAGTATTTACTAAAAATAAAGATCATTTAAAAGTACTTGAGGATATTTGTACAAATAATGATTTAAAAGTAGTATATAGTCGTGATGTGCCTATTGATATAAATGCACTTGGTGACCAAGCTATAGCTTCTCTGCCAAACATAGTGCAGCTGTTTATTACAGCTAATTCAATAATGGCTACAAATAGATTTGATGCTCTCTTATACCTTTCTCGTAAAGAAGCAGAGCATGCACTCGTGAATGATAGAGACTTTTATATTGCTTCTATGAGCTCAAAAGTTCTTTCCTATAAAGGGCTTGTTATGCCTACGCATATTAAAGAGTTCTACAAAGATTTACAAGATACTTCCTTTAAAATATCTTTTTCGCTCTTTCATCAAAGGTTTTCGACAAATACTTTACCAGAGTGGCGTTTAGCGCAACCGTTTCGTGCAGTTGCACACAATGGTGAGATTAACTCTGTTGAGGGTAACCGTATAAATGTAGAGATAAAATCTGAATCTATTAAAAGTGAAGTATTTACTGACGAAGAGATTAGTAGAATTTTACCAATTTTACAACTTAACTCTTCTGATAGTGCATCTGCAGATAACTTTTTTGAGTTTCTTATTGTGAATGGTATGGATTTTTTTAAAGCTGTTCGAGCAGTAATTCCTTCAGCTTGGCAAAATGCTCCACATATGGATCCAGAACTTCGTGCATTTTATGAGTATCATTCAACTGTTTTTGAAGCGTGGGATGGTCCAGCTGCGTTTAGTGTTACAGATGGCCGTTATATTGGCTGTGTACTTGATAGAAATGGTCTTCGTCCCTCAAAATATATAATCACTAAAGATGATAATCTCCTAATTGCTTCTGAGTATGGTGTTGTAGATATTAAAGAAGAGGATATTAAAGAGAGAGGTCGTCTTCAGTCTGGTGAGATGTTAGGGCTTGACCTTAAATTTGGAAAAATTCTTAAAAATAAAGAGATAGATGACTATTTAAAAAGCTCAAACCCTTATATGAAGTGGTTAAATGAGCATATGATTTACCTCCAAGAGCATGTGGAAGAGCAGTATGTAGCTAAATGTGAGTTTGATAAAGAAAATTTTGTAAAAAGACAAAGATATTTTAATATTACTCAAGAGATAGTTGAACAAGTTGTTGAACCAATGTTAATAGATGGCAAAGAAGCAGTGGGATCTATGGGCGATGACACTCCTTTAGCTGCGTTTTCGGTAAAACAACGTTCATTTTCTGATTATTTTAAACAAAAATTTGCTCAAGTTACAAATCCACCGATTGACCCAATTCGTGAAAAAGTTGTAATGAGTCTCAATACTGGTTTTGGTGAAGTTCACAATATCTTAAATGAAATACCATCTCATGCGCATCGTCTAAAGTCAATTTCTCCTATTATAACGAGTGAAAAACTTGATGTATTGAAGTCATTTGGTGATAAAAAATCACCACGTTATCAAGCTCACTATCACAATACTACATTTTCGACTGCCTACAGAGGCAATTTACAAGAAGCTCTTGATACTTTAACTAAAAAAGTTACTGATGCTGTTAGAAACGATGGTACGAGAATTGTAATTCTAGATGATTATGAGTTTAGTAAAGAAAATAAAATTATTCCAATGGCTATGGTTGTAGGTCGTATTAACTTTACTTTGCTCAAAGAAAAAGTTCGTCATCTTGTCTCTATAATAGCGGTAACTGGTGAAGTTGTTGATTCTCATAGTGCAGCAGTTATTATAGGATATGGTGCTAGTGCTATTTATCCAAACCTTCTTTTTGCTACGGCCATCAATCAAGTAGATAACTCTAAAGTTATTAATATTAATTGTCATGAAGCACTGAAGTCAATTCATAGCGCACTAAACGCAGGTTTGCTGAAAATAATATCAAAAATGGGTATCGCAACAATAGCTTCGTATCGTAACTCTGGTCTTTTTGATGTTCTTGGTTTAAGCAAAGAGATTGTTGGAGATTGTTTTGCAAGTTCTCACTGCGCACTTGGCGGGCTTAGCTACGAAGATATAGATGAAAGAATTACTAAGTATCATAAAGAGGCATTTAAAGAGAATGGCTTTAATAAAATTTTCCCATTAAATATTGGTGGTTATTATAAATTTTATAATGGACAAGAACACCATGATTTTGGACCTGCGGTCATACATGCAATTCATGCAATGGCAGAAAGTGGAAAAAAAGAAGATTTTGATAAGTTTAAGAACATTGTCAATAAACGCGGTCTGAAGTTTATTCGTGATTTCTTTGATCTAAAATCTGATAGAAAACCTATAAACATCAATGAAGTTGAGTCTAAAGAGGAAATCTTTAAACGTTTTTCTTCTGCGGCTATGAGTCTTGGTTCTATCTCTCCAGAAGCACATGAAACTTTAGCAATCGCGATGAATAGAATTGGTGGACAATCAAATTCTGGTGAAGGTGGAGAAGATGTTGCACGTTTTACAACTGAGAGAAACTCTAAAATCAAACAAGTAGCATCAGGTCGTTTTGGTGTTACTCCAGCTTATCTGCGTTCAGCTGAAGAGATTCAGATTAAAGTTGCTCAAGGTGCAAAACCTGGTGAGGGTGGGCAGCTTCCAGGGCATAAAGTCACTCCATTAATTGGAAAACTTCGTCATACTGTTCCTGGTGTTACATTAATTTCGCCACCACCTCACCATGATATCTATTCTATTGAGGATTTAGCGCAGCTTATTTTTGATATGAAACAGGTTAATCCTAAGGCACGTGTTGCCGTAAAACTTGTTTCTACAATTGGTGTTGGTACTATTGCAGCGGGTGTTGCAAAAGCGTATGCTGACAAAATTATTATTTCTGGTGGTGATGGTGGTACTGGTGCTGCTCCATTAACTTCAATTAAGTTTGCTGGTAATCCATGGGAAATTGGTCTTTCTGAGGCTCACAATGCACTTAAGGCAAATAATCTTCGTGGTCTTGTTGAACTTCAAACTGATGGCGGATTAAAAACAGGACTCGATGTTGTAAAAGCGGCTCTTTTGGGTGCTGAGTCTTACGCATTTGGTACAGGCGCTTTAACAATTGTTGGCTGTAAAATGCTTCGTATATGCCATGTAAATAAATGTTCTGTTGGTATTGCAACTCAAAATGAAAAACTACGCCAAGACTTTTTTAAAGGTCATGTTGGTCAAGTTGTTAATTATTTTACTCTTTTAGCCGAAGATGTTCGTTCTATTATGGCTGAACTTGGCTATGCAACTATGGACGAGATGATAGGACATGTTAGCATTCTTAAAGTTAAAGAAGATGCATTTGCTCAAAAATTTGATTTTTCTTCTATCTTACATCAAGAAGAGGGTGTAAATACGCATCAGCAAAAATTTAACCATCCGTTTGATGATAATGCGTTTGAAAAAGATGTACTTAAAGAAGCAATGAGTGCTATTAAGTATCCTGATCATCCGATTAGAATAACTAGAGAGATTACTAATGTACATAGAAGTTTTGGTGCATTGTTATCGGGTGAAATTGCACAATATTATGGTGATGATGGACTTAAAGCAGATACTATTAAGATTAACCTCTCAGGTGTAGCTGGACAAGCTCTTGGTGCATTTTTAATTCCTGGTGTATCTATTTACTTACAAGGTGTTGCAAATGACTATCTTGGTAAAGGTATGCATGGAGGTAAGATAATTATTACTTCTAAAAACGAGGGTGAAGAGTTTGCTGCTGGTGGAAATACTTGTTTGTATGGTGCAACTGGTGGAAAACTATATATTTCTGGTTCAGTAGGTGAGAGATTTGCTGTTCGTAACTCTGGTGCTGTTTCTATTGTTGAAGGTACTGGTGACAATGCTTGTGAGTATATGACAGGTGGTATTGTTGCTATTCTTGGTCGTACAGGTATTAACTTTGGTGCTGGTATGACAGGTGGCGTTGCGTTTGTTTATGATGAAGACCATAGTTTTGTGGAAAATGTTAACCGTGAGTTAGTTGAAGCGCTGAGAATTGATACTGATGAGGGTGCTGATGCTAGACACTTACTCAAAAGATTACTAAAAGATTATATCGTTGAGACTGAGAGTATTAAAGCTAAATCCTTACTTAATAATTTTAGAGTAGAGGTTAGAAATTTCTGGCTTATTCGTCCTAAAAACTTAACTAAATTACCTCTTAACTTAGAGAATGGAGATTAATATGAAAGAATTTTTAACAACTGAAAGAATTGATCCTGAAAAAAGGTTAGTCGTTGAACGTGTAAGAGATTTTGGTGAAATATATGAAGTCTTTGATAAAAATGAAGCAGCTTCTCAAAGTGAGAGATGTATTCAATGTGGAGATCCATTTTGTTTAAATAAATGTCCACTTCATAACTATATTCCACAATGGTTAAAATCAATAGCTGAAAAAGATTTGGAGTTTGCATTTAGGCTATCAAATGAGCCATCTCCGTTCCCAGAAGTTATGGGTCGCGTTTGTCCACATGACAAGTTATGTGAGGGAGATTGTACACTGAATGATGGTCATGGTGCCATTACAATTGGTTCTGTTGAAACGCATATTACAGAAGCTGGATTCAAAGCTGGTTACAAGCTAGATTTTCCTGGTATTACAACTGATAAAAAAGTAGCAATTATTGGTAGTGGTCCTGCTGGTTTATCTGCAGCTACATATCTTCTTCGTTCAGGAATAGCAGTTACAATGTATGAAAAAGCTGATCGTGCCGGTGGACTTTTAACTTACGGTATACCAAACTTTAAGTTAGATAAAAAAATTGTAGAACGTCGTGTTTCTATACTCAAAGAGGCAGGTCTTGAGCTTGTCAATAATTGTGAGGTTGGAAAAGATATACCATTTGAGGAGATTGCTAATGCTCACGATGCAATGTTTATTGGCGTAGGGGCAACAAAAGCTAAATCTGCTTCTTTAAATGGTGAAAAAGCTCCAAATGTGTATGCAGCGATGGATTATTTGACAAACATTCAAAAGAAAAATTTTAAAACATCATATGATAAAAAATTTGATTTTAAAGACTTAAACGTTGTTGTAATTGGTGGTGGTGATACTGCTATGGATTGTTTAAGAACTTCTAAACGTGAAGGTGCACGAAGTGTTACTTGTCTCTATCGTCGTGATGAGAAAAATATGCCTGGAAGTAAAAAAGAGTATAAAAACGCAATGGAAGAGGGTGTTGACTTTACTTTTCTTGTCTCTCCAAAAGAGATTATACTCAATGAAGCAGGTCAAGCTATAGCAGTGGAAGTAATTAAGACTACTTTAGGTGCTAAAGATACAAGTGGTCGTCAACGTATGGAAGAAGTAAAAGGTTCTGAGATAAGAATAAATGCTGATGTAGTTATTATGTCACTTGGATTTGATCCTCTTGTTCCCTCTTTTTTAGCTGAAAATGGTATTGAAACAAATACTTGGGGCGGGATTATTATAAATAACGATACGCATGAAACGACAACTTCTGGAATTTACGCTGGTGGTGATTGTTTTAGAGGTGCAGACTTGGTTGTTACTGCAGCTTATGATGGTCGTGAAGCCGCTAGAAGCATTGTTGAATCTTTATTAAAATAGCACAAAAGAACTTACTCACTTTCGTTGTAGGTGAGTTCTTTTCTACAAATAAGTAAACTTTATTCTGTATTATTGGAATTAATTTGATATAATTAACACCTATTTATATAATCTAAGGATATTTTTTGAACCTATTAAGCATATTTACTAAAACTTTTGAAACAAAGCCACCAGCAAAAGCAGAAGTTTCTTCTCATTGGATTAAGTGTAAGTCGTGCCATTCATTGATGTATTATAAAGAGGTAGAAAACCAAAGTTATGTATGTCCTAAATGTGGTTTTCATCTTCGCATAGGCGTAAAAGAGAGAATAGAATTACTTGCAGATGAGGGTACATTTATAGAGCATGATGCAAGCTTGGAACCTATTGATCCTTTATCTTTTGTAGACAAAAAACCTTATAAAAAGAGAATTGAAGAAGGTTTCGCTAAGACAGGTAGAAAATCCTCAGTGGTAAGTGGTTCTATAAATATGAATGGAGTCTCTGCGCAAATTGTAATTTTTGATTTTGCGTTTATGGGTGGTTCTTTAGGCTCCGTTGAAGGTGAAAAAATTGTAAGAGCAGTAAATCGTGCTATAGAAAAAAGAGAAGGCCTGATTATACTAAGTGCTTCTGGGGGTGCGAGAATGCAAGAGAGTACATTTTCACTTCTTCAAATGTCTAAAACATCTGCCGCTCTTGCTAAACTTGGAAAACAAAATTTACCTTATATATCGGTTCTGACTGATCCAACTATGGGTGGTGTAAGTGCTTCTTTTGCAACACTGGGTGATATTATTATTGCTGAGCCTGGAGCTCTTATTGGGTTTGCTGGTCAGCGTGTTATCGAGCAAACTATTGGTTCAGCTCTTCCGGATGGTTTTCAAAGAGCAGAATTCTTACTAGAAAAAGGTTCTGTAGATATGATAGTCAATAGAAACGAGTTAAAGAAAACTCTTTCGGACCTTTTAACTCTTTTAAAAAGATAATATGAGACTTTATGCACTCTGTGATCAAGATATGCTTGATAACAAGGGTGTCTCACTCCAAGAATTTATTAACACAGCCAAACAAAACTTCGCAGAAATAATTCAATACAGAAATAAAAATGCAGATTTAGCCTTCATTAAAAAGCAACTTCTTTATATAAGACAAAACTTTGATGGTCTCCTAATTGTAAATGATGCCTACGAACTTATAGAGTTTTGTGATGGAGTGCATGTTGGTCAAGAAGATTTAAAAGCTATAGATAAAGATGTATATAAAGCCGTTAAAATATTAAGAAATATAATTAAAGATGATAAAATTCTTGGAATTTCTACTCATAATGAAAAAGAAGTTTTAGAATCAAATGAGATGGATTTAAACTATATAGGTTTAGGTGCATTTCGCGATACGAGTACGAAAAAAGACATTGCTGGAGTACTTGGAAGCTCACTCGATGATATTGCTTCAAAAAGTAAACATTTTGTTGGAGCTATTGGTGGCGTCAAAATGGATGATCAGTTTAAAAATATTACGTATCATGTAATAGGTAGTGGATTGGTGTCTTAATATGAAAATTAATATCGTTTCAATTGCTAAAAAAGAGAAAAGTATTTACGACCCACTTTATAAAGAATTAACAAAAATGATTTCTCGCTTTGCAAAAGTAGAAGATATTGAACTTTTTTCTAAGGATGTAGCAAAATCACACACTATTTCACAAAAAGCCTCTCAAGAGGCATATACAAGGGCTTTGGAACCTTATTTAACTAAGGATTATTGTGTTATTTTGCATCCTGATGGAAAATTAATTGATAGTTTTGAATTTAGTAAGCTTTTAAATGATAAAATGTCGATTAAATTTTTAATAGGTGGGGCTTATGGCTTTGAGAATGACTTTTTAAACAAAGGTGATTCTGTTATAAGTTTAGGTAAATTAACCATGAGTCACAAAGTAGCCAAAGCGGTTTTACTTGAACAGATTTACAGAGGTTTTTCTATACTAAGTAACCATCCATATCATAAGTAAGGAAAGAATAATTGCAAACTAGTGAGCTAAGTTATTTTAAAGAGATATTAGAAAGTAGAAAAAAACAGATTCATAAAAATATTATTGGTGTCAATGATGAATTGAATCAATTGAATTCATTAGAATTGAATGATGAAGGCGATCATGCATCTGTAAACAACAATTCTATGATAGAAAGTGCAATCGTTCGCCAACAAGAGCAAGAATTAAGAGAGATAAATGTAACTCTTGGTAAAATAGCTTCTGGTGATTATGGTATTTGTGAAATGTGTGAAGATGATATTGGCTTTCAAAGATTGAAAGTTAAGCCACATGCAATTTACTGTATAGATTGTAGAGAAATAGTAGAAAAATCTAAATAAGGGATTATTATGTACATTAAGAGATATACAATTACTTCATTGATATTAATAGCTTTGGTAGGTTGGTATGTGTATGCATATGTGACACAAGAGACTATTGGTATTGAGTTGTTCGGTGTGCTTTTGCCATCCTTATCGGTAGCTATATGGGTGGTTATACCTCTTTTTGTATTGTACATTGCAAGTGTAATGCATATGTCATTTTATAGTATGCTTGGAAATTTTAGGATTCGTAAATATGATAAAGATTATGACAAAATTATTGATGCTATTGTTGATGCTTATCTCAATAAAGCAGAGAGAAATCATACTTTTAAAACATCAAGATATAAAGTTTTAGGTCGGCTCTTAGATAAAACAGCACTTTTCTTAAAAGGTGATGTGGCTCCCGATACTGATAATGAAAAAATTAATGCAGTTATCAAAACAGTCGATGCTATTAAAAATGGAGAGGTTGTTGATTTAAAATCATACTCGCTTCTTTCTTCAAATCCTTTAGTAATTCAAAATGATAGAAATAGATATAAAAAAGGTGACATAAGTAGCGAAGAAATATTATCTCATTCAAATAAATACGCTCAAGAATTTTGTGAAGAAATTTATACTGATTTTGTGAAAACTCATTCTGTGAGTGCTATAGAAAAATATAAAGAGTTTTTAACTAAAAATTCACTTTTAGTAATTCTTAGTAGAATTAATACCGATGAGTATAATATAGAAATTTCTAATCAATCGCTTATATCTTTATTTTCAGGTTTGAATTTTGAACTGAAGGATTATATAGAAATTTCAAAGGTAGTTTCTCATGGAATGATTCCAGAGCAAAGAATGAAACTATTTGAGATCTTGAGTGTTGATCATGAAGAGGCAATAGATGCTTATCTCTATACTCTCTATGATTTAGAGATGCTTGCACCTGCAAATGATATATTAGATATTTCTCAGGCAGATGAATATCAAAATTTTAAAGCTTATAGAGCATTAAAAGAGTGTAATAAACACTTTAATATAGAGTTGTTCATATAGCTTATATGCTTAAAAACTTATCCTTCGATGATCCTGTATATGTATTAGCCCCTCTTGCGGGATATACAGATCTTCCTTTTAGAAGTGTTGTTAAAAAATTTGGTGCAGATCTTACTGTGAGTGAAATGCTAAGCTCAAATGCCTTGGTTCACGGTTCCCAAAAAACTTTACATATGTTAAAAAAGAGTCCCATAGAGGATCCATATTCTGTTCAAATTGCTGCTTCTGAAGTTGAGACGACTAAACGTGCTGTTGAAGTTCTTAACGAACATGAAGGTATAGATATTATTGATTTAAATTGTGGTTGTCCTGTTCCAAAAGTTGTTGGGCACGGAAGTGGGAGTTCTCTTCTTCTTAACTTGCCTTTGATGGGTGAAATAATACGAACCATTAAAGATACTTCAAATAAAAACTTAACAAGTGTCAAAATAAGACTTGGGTTTGAAAAGAAAAATCATATAGATATAGCAAAGATGGTAGAAGATAGTGGAGCAGATTTTCTTGCTGTTCATGGAAGAACACGTGCTGGTAAATTTAAAGCTACCGTTGATTATGATGCGATTGCGCAAATTAAAAAAGCTGTATCTATTCCAGTAATAGCTAATGGTGATATAGACTCCTATGAAAAAGCGAAGTGGGTACTCGAACATACTGGTGCTGATGGTCTTATGATAGGTCGTGGTGCTATTGGTTCTCCATGGATATTTCACCAGTTACGTTCAGCAAGTGAGCATATTGACAACACTATTAAACACCAAATTATTATGGAGCATTTTGATAAGATGATAGAATTTTATGGTGCTTATGGTGTTCCTATGTTTAGAAAGCATACACATACTTATTCTAAAGGCTACAGAGGTGCTTCAATTTTGAGAAACAGTGTAAATAGAATCAGTGATATAAAAGAGTACAGAGATACGATTGATGATTTTTTTAAAAATAGTGAGATTATAGACTAGTGTTAGATATATCCAGATCAATTAGAGATTTAGAAAAACGCGATATTGCAGATAATATTTTACACTATGATTATAATACGAAGCATCTTTTATCTTTAATAGGAAAAGGTATGAATGAGGAAGATCCCTCCTATATGAGTTCTTATCGCTCATTTGAGGGTGAAGTATTTGAAAATTTCATATATGAAAAGCTTTTAAGATATGCTGAAGAAAATGAATCTATTGTAAAATTTGTACTAAAAGGTTTTCATCAAAATAAGTGTAAAGCATTTCCAAATACTCTTTCTATAAGTGAAAAAGAACAAATTGTATATAGAACAAAAAGTCGTGAAATTAGTGAATTTGATGCTATGTTTATTACAAAAGATAATGAACTTTATTTTGTTGAAATGACTTTAGTAAAGTCAGTACTCAAGTTAAGACGTAGACTTAGAAAGAAAAAAGCACTTTTGGAGATTATATTTCCTAACTATGAGGTCAAAGCACTCATTATCTTAAATGATGGTGCGACAGGAGTAAAGCAATTTCCTGATTTTTGTAAAGTTTGGTTTACAAAAGAATTCTCCGCTGCAGAAGTATTAGACTATATTACATCTCATAAAAATAATAAAAAAATTATTGTTCCAAAAGAGATAATGAATTCAAAAAAAATGATTGAAGCGCATACTTTAAAACTACATCCTTTTAGATACTATAATACTATGTCTTGGATCACAAAAACCTTGAGAAACAATAAAAAATATATTATAGATATGAGTTTTTTAATGAATCCAAAAATCCAAAGATATCATAATTTATATAATAAATTTTACATAGGATACCTTAGTTTAAAAAACGCAAAAGAGCTTTTAGATATTAGTGATGAGTATGCAGAAAATCAAAAAGTTGTTGTAGCTCTAGAAAAGAAGTTTTCTGATGAAATTGTTGTTACCTACTATATTCAAAAAGCTCGCAAAAACTTATATTTATACTCTTTTGATAATGGAAAAATGAGTAAAGAAAAAAAAGATCCATATGGCATTACTGTGACAGAAGTGTTTCATGTGAGTAAGCTCATGGATGTAGGTTACGAATTACATATGAGTCAAATAAAGACAATTGAAAAACTACTTAAAGAGAGATTTGAGAGAGCCTAAGGTTTAATCTTCATAAAGAATTGATGATGCTCTTTCTTTGTATGCCTCTAAAGTATTCTTGCCTTGTTTATACTCGTCTAATATATGAGTGTCATTTTTGGAGAAATTATCAAATTCTTGCTTTTTACTTGCTACAATAAACGCAAAGTCTTCTTCTGTATTTGGGGCTTCATCCATAATACCCTCTACAAATATATGGTTTTCTCCTACTAACACTAAGTGGCTTTTTTCACCACAATCAAGTATAACTACACTGTTGTGTGCATTGATAGATTTTTGAAACCTGATAGAAACTTTTTTAGTTTGTGTATTTGTATTGGTACGCATAGAGTTTTCTTTTTTTTGAGACTCCTTACTCTGCTCATTCTCTTGAAATAGCCAAGGATTTTGATTCTTTTTACTTTCTTTTTGAGTTGTTTTTTTCACGATAAAAAATAATATGAAAAGAGCAAGGATCAATAGAAGAAAAATCATAGAGTACTCACTTAGGAATGGATGACTTTTTTGAGTTAAAAGTGATGCCAGTAAATTTGTCTCTTTTGGTGTAGAAATATTTGTGCTTTGAGGTGAGTCTGTACTTATAAAGCTAATTTTCAAAGCGTAAGAATCAGATGTTTTAGTAATAATTACTTTAATAGATGATGGTACAGTAGCTACAATTTGTGTTTGATGAAGCATTGGCGTTATTGTTATTGCATGTAAAAATTGAGAGGAAACTTGCTTGATTTTGGAAGTTTCAATTGAGGCATCATTTAATTTAATAATGATTTTTGATGTGCTTGTACTCTGTTTAATTATACCTTTATAAGGAGTGTCAAATGTAATTACAAGATCTGACTTATCGCTCTTATCATGAACAGTATAGTTTAAAATTTTTGATGCATGTAATATACTTAAGGGAAGTAGAAAAAGTAGAAGGAATTTAATCATTATATCTCTTTTAATAAGTGGTGTGATGCACTACTTGAATCAAGAATTTCATTGATACGAATAGTAAATTTTTTTTCATAAACTATAACTTCACCTTTGCCTAACTTGCGTTTATTTACATATAAGTCTGCACTTTCTCCTATTGGTTTTTTAAGGTCTATGACAGATCCTTTTTCAAGTTTTAATATATCTTTGACGCTTAATCTTGTTTCACCTAAATTAGCTACGAATTCAACTTTTATATCTGAGACACAAGAGTAATCCATCTAGAATCTCTCCTCTTCTTTATTGGATAGTTTCTCATTTGTACTGAAGTGGGGATAATTATTTTTCTGCGGCATCTGATTCCTTGATTTACAATAAATTTCTATAAATTTTTTTGATTATACTTTATGAAATCCCAAATAAATATTAAACTCTTGATTCAAGGAGCTGATACAATAACTATAAAGGGATATTTTAGTACAATTCGAAAAAAGTTATAAAGGAAAGGTCTGTGGTGCCTAAATGCTAGAGTTGATATTGCTTGGTGTAAGTGTTGGAATTTTATCCGGTTTTTTTGGAATTGGTGGTGGAACTATATTGGTTCCTCTACTGCTTATGCTAGGATATGAGACTAAAGATGCTATAGGTATATCGGTACTACAAATGGTATTTAGTTCTATTTATGGAAGCTATTTAAATAACAAAAAAGGCTCACTTGATGTTCCTATGGTTATTGTTATAGGAATAGGCGGTTTCATTGGAGCTCTTTTAAGTGGTTTTATAGCTTCAAATATTGATGACTCAGTCTTAGAGATGATTTTTTTGAGTTTTGCTACTTTTGCATTGTTTAGGCTATTTTTTAAGACAAAAGAACACAAAGACCAAAAAGAAGTCAATAAAATAACATTGCTTTTAATAGGTGTTCCTTTAGGTGCTATTAGCATGACTATTGGAGTGGGGGGAAGTATAATTCTTGTTCCTATTTTAGTTGGTTTTTTGCATGTACCACTCAAAAAAGCAATTTCGGCAGGGCTTTTCTTTGTTATATTTTCGTCTATTGCGGGTTTTTTATCGCATGCAAGATTAGGTCATATAGATTATGAAAGCGGTGTGGTTATAGGTTTAGCATCATTAATCGGTGTTTATATAGGAATTTACTTAAAAGATAGGGTGGATTCAATTTTACAAAAAAAGATGTTAATAGCGTTTTACTTTATGGTTGTAGCGTACTTAATATATAGAATATTTTTACAGGGGTTTAGATGAAAAGAAAAGATGTAATTACAATAACTGGCGCAAGAGAAAATAACTTAAAAAATATAAATCTTACTCTTCCAAAAAATGAATTAATTGTTATGACAGGACTAAGCGGTAGTGGAAAGTCTACTCTTGCGTTTGATACACTCTATGCAGAGGGTCAAAGAAGATATATGGAGAGTTTGTCCTCTTATGCAAGACAGTTCCTTGATCGTGTGGGAAAACCTGATGTAGATAAAATAGAAGGACTTACTCCTGCTATTGCAATTGATCAAAAAACTACATCTAAAAATCCTCGTTCAACTGTTGGAACTATTACTGAGATATATGACTATTTTAGACTTTTATACGCTCGTGTGGGTATTCAACACTGCCATAAATGTAAAAAAGTTATATCACAAATGTCAGCTTCAGATATTATTGCAGAAGTTGCAAAACTCCCAGAAGGTGCAAAGCTTGTACTTTTAGCACCTCTTGTTCGTGAAAAAAAAGGTTCCTATGCAGACATGCTTGAGTCTTTAGTGCATAAGGGTTATGTGCGAGCAATGATAGATGGTGTGATGGTGCGTTTGGACGATGAAATAGAGTTGAGTAAAACAAAAAAACATACGATTAAGGTAGTCATTGATAGAGTAGTCGTAAAAGATGAGAATAAAGAGAGAATTGCAGCGGATGTAGAAAAAGCTCTTAAAGAGAGTTATGGAGAGCTTGAGATAGATATATTAAACCATGCAGAGCTGGGTTTAAGTCAGTCTCAAATTCACTATTCTGAGCATAATGCCTGTTTTGATTGTAAGATAAGTTTTGACCCACTAGAACCACTCTCATTTTCGTTTAACTCTCCAAAGGGAGCTTGTCCTGAATGTGATGGATTAGGTTTACGTTATGCACTTGATCACGATAAAATTATAGATCAAGATTTGAGTATAGAAAAAGGTGCTGTAAAAATTGTTTATGGATTTAACAAAGGCTACTATTTTACATTTTTAAAAGGTTTTTGTGCTGCGAATGATATAGATATTACAGTTGCATATTCAGAACTTGAACCCTATAAACAAAAAGCTATACTTCATGGAAATTTAGATGAAGTAACTTTTCTTTGGAAAAACCATGAGGTTAAAAGACTTTTTCCTGGAATCATAAGAATCGCTTACGATATGCTCAAAGATGAGAAAGAGCTTGCAGACTATATGAGTGAAAAGGTTTGTAGTGTTTGTGAGTCTCATAGACTTAAACGTGAGTCATTAGCTGTAAAAGTAGGAGGAAAAGGTATTTCTGAACTTTTAGATATGCCAATAACTAAAACATACGAATGGTTTGAAGATAAAAGTAACTTTTCATCTTTTGATGAGCAAGATACTCAAATATCAACTCCGATTTTAAATGAGATACGAGAGCGTTTATACTTTTTATATGATGTTGGACTTGGATACATAACTTTAGGGCGTGACGCAAGAACTATAAGTGGTGGTGAAGCACAAAGAATACGTATAGCTTCTCAGATTGGTAGTGGCTTAACAGGTGTTATGTATGTTCTCGATGAACCAAGTATTGGTTTACATGAAAGAGATACCAAAAAACTCATAAGAACACTTAGAAGCCTACAAGAAAAGGGCAATTCTGTAATAGTTGTAGAGCATGACAAAGAGACTATAGAAAACGCAGACTTTATAGTAGATATTGGTCCTGGTGCCGGAAAATTTGGTGGAGAGGTTGTATTTAGTGGTACACTAGATAAACTCAAAAATGCTAAAACATTAACCGCGGATTATCTTTATGGCCGAAAAAAGATAGAATATTTTTATCGACGAAAACAAGAGAAATATATAGAAATTAAAAATGTCAAATTAAACAACATCAATAATCTAAGCGTCAAAATCCCTCTTAATAACTTTGTTTGCATTACAGGCGTGAGCGGGAGTGGTAAAAGTTCACTAATGCTTCAAACACTCTTACCAACTGCACGTGAGCTTTTAAATCATGCGAGAAAAGTAAATAAAGTTGCTGGTGTTGAAATAACTGGACTTGAAAATGTGGACAAGGTTATTTATTTGGATCAAAGCCCAATAGGAAGAACTCCTCGCTCTAATCCTGCAACATATACGGGTGTAATGGATGAGATTAGAAACCTTTTTGCAGAAACTAAAGAGTCTAAAATAAGAGGTTATACTTCATCGCGTTTTAGCTTTAATGTAAAAGGTGGACGATGTGAGAAGTGTCAAGGTGAGGGTGAAAATAAGATTGAGATGCACTTTTTACCGGACATAATGGTCAAGTGTGAAACTTGTCATGGTCAAAGATATAATCAGCAAACGCTTGAAGTTTTTTATAAAGGTAAAACAATAGCAGATGTCTTGGCTATGAGTGTAGATGAGGCTTTTGAATTTTTTAAACCTATTCCTAGAATACATCAAAAAATGAAAACGCTGGTTGATGTTGGTCTTGGCTATATCACTCTTGGTCAAAACGCAGTAACTCTCTCTGGTGGAGAGGCTCAAAGAATTAAGCTCAGTAAGGAGCTCAGCCGTAAAGATACAGGAAAAACACTTTATATATTAGATGAGCCAACAACAGGATTACACTTTGCAGATGTAGATAGATTAACTAAGGTTTTACACCATTTTGTAGAGCTTGGAAATAGTGTACTTATTATTGAACACAATTTAGACATGATAAAAAATGCTGATTGGGTTATAGATATGGGACCAGAAGGTGGCTCTGGAGGTGGATTGATTATAGCTGAAGGCTCTCCAGAAGATATTGCAAAAAGTTATGAAATGACAGGTTCATACACGGGAGAATATCTTAAAAAAGAGTTAGAACTCCATATAAAAAAATAGCTTTATTAAAGAATCTATTTTTATAGATATTTAAAAAAGTAGGTATAATTACAAAATTTTTATTAAAGGCGATTAAATATGTCAACATATATTTTTGGGCACACAAGTCCTGATAGCGATTCTATTATAGGTGCAATATCTCTTGCATATCTAAAAAATCAACTTGGGGAAGACTGTACTCCTACTCGTCAGGGTGAAATCTCTGCTGAAACAGAATTTATTTTAAATAAGTTTAATGGGAAAGTACCTGAGCTTAAAACTTCTGTAGCTGGTGAAAATGTTTATTTAATTGACTTCTCAGATAAAGCACAAGCTCCAAAAGATATTATGCAAGCTACTATACTTGGTATTGTAGATCATCATAAACTTGGCGATTTAACAACAGATACTCCATTAGAGTGCTGGATACGTCCTATAGGCTGCTCAAATACAGTTGTTTATGAGATGTTTAAAGCACATAATGTAGAAATTCCAAAAGATATTGCGGGTATGATGATGTGTGCTATTTTAAGTGATACTGTAATCTTTAAATCGCCAACTTGTACAAAAGTAGATACAAAAGCTGTAAAAGAACTTGCGGCTATTAGTGGTATAGAAGATTATAAAGCTCTTGCAATGGAGATGTTTATAGTTAAATCTGCTGTAGAAGGAGCATCTGCTCGTAATTTAAACACAAGAGACTATAAAGCTTTTGAAATGAATGGAGAGAAAGTTGGTGTAAATCAACTTGAGATGGTAGATATTTCAGCACTAGATGAGAGAAAAGAAGAACTTCTTGAAGATATGCAAAAAATGAAAGAAGAAGAGGGCTTGCACACAATTCTTGTGCTTTTAACAGATATTATGAAAGAGGGATCTCAACTTCTATGCATTAGCAATGATATAAGTAAAATAGAAGCTGCGTTTAAGACTAAGTTAGAGAACAATCAAGTTTGGCTTGATGGCGTTTTAAGTAGAAAAAAACAGGTTATACCTTTCGTACAACCGCAATTTAAATAAATAAGGAATATATAATGGGTAAATTTGATGCACTATTTGAAGATGAAGATGATATTTTTCAAGGGGACACCAGAGTCTAGATATTGGGGCATTGCTGGGCAGTTAAGTTCAGATCTATTAAAAGATGAATTTGATAAAGTTGTTGAGAGATTAGCAGCAATGGAAGCAATACTGGCTGATACACATGATTATGAAAGCTTAGATAAAATTATAAGTTCTTATAAATATCAAAACTTTGAAAAAATGCAAGAGCTTAAAAAAAGTGTTTATATGGAACTTGCTGGCCAATTAATATATAGAGTTTCTGAATAGTTTACAACTTTTTAAATTTTATGTCACACTTCATTTTATTTGTGTAGTGTGTAGCACTTACAACATCGCCAATAATGGCTCTGTGAAAGAGATAGGGCTCTTTAATATTTTTTATCACAAATCTTCCACCAGAAGTTGTTATGACTTCTATTGTACCTACGTCAAGTATAGTTTTAAATTTTTCACTTATTGGTTTTATATAAATAGTTCTAATCTCTTCTAAATTAATAGGAAAGACTTCTCTGATTTTGTGTCCCTTTAAGATGATGAGACGATTTTGTGTCAGTAAACAGTGATATGATTTTTTTTCTTTAATTTCTTGAGTATGAACATACAGAGTGCGAATAATCAAAACAGCACCAATTATGCCTATTTGATATTCATACCCAATAAACAAAAGAGCAGCACCAAGTGCATAAAGTTTTAAAAGAGGATTATAAAAAGTTTTAGAGAGTTGTGCCTGAACCAATATTGATTCATTTTTATGCAATACTTTTTCAATATTATTTATAATATATCCTTTGATATTTAACTTTTATACAAGTAGCGTTTTATTTTTTTAGTTGGAGTCTTGACAAAAGGCTCTATCTGTTCTATAAATTTAGACATTCTTGAAAAAGATGATATTCGAGAATTGACATCGACTCTCATCTCCTCAAGTAGTTCGTTTATTTTTTGATGTACTTGCGCATCAGGCTTGTTGTTTGCATGAAACATTTTATCTATAAGCTCATAGTCTAGGTGTATTCTAGCAACTACTTTGCCGTCTTGTTCCATTACTAAGGAGTCTATAACGGCTTCATGTTGATTGATTGTTGCTTCTATCTGCTCAGGATAGATATTTTCACCTGCTGGACCAATAATTACATTTTTACTTCTGCCACTTATAAAAAGAAATCCCTCTTCATCTATATGACCTAAGTCTCCAGTTTGCAGCCAGCCATCATGTATAACTTCGGCTGTTTGTTTCTCATCTTTGTAGTAGCCCATCATCACGCTTGGAGATTTAGCAATTATCTCTCCAGTACCCGTAATGGGATCTGGGTCTTTGATTGCTAGCTCCACGCCTGCCATTGCAATACCTGTAGAGCCTAATTTTATTTTTTCACCTAAAACGCCACCGGCTATAAGTGGGGCACTTTCCGTTAAGCCATACCCGATAATGTAAGGAAAGTTTGCTTCTTTTAGAAATTTTTCAACATAAGGAGATATTCCAGCCCCTCCAATACCAAAAAATCTTATTCTTCCACCAAAGGTTTTAATAAGTTTTTTCCCTGCAATCGCATTTAGTTTTTTTCTAAAAAATGCAATACTATAAAGCCCTCTCATAATAAACGAACTCGTAAATTTAGGTAAAATTTTATTTTTATAAATTTTTTCTATAATCAAAGGGACACTCACCATCATTGTTGGTTTCACAACTTCAAATGCTTTTAAGAGTACACTGGGTGTGGGGACTTTGTCTATATGATAAACACTTGCTCCATGAAGCACAGGAATAATTAGCCCAACAGTACACTCAAAGGTATGCGCAAGTGGTAAAATTGATAAAAATACATCATCTTTTGATATTTGAACTTGGATATAGGCACTCATTGCGTTTGTCACTAGATTTTTATGTGAGAGCATAACACCCTTGGAGTGACCAGTTGTCCCAGAGGTGTAGAGTAGTGCAGCCATATCATCCTCTTTAGGATAAGTCATTTCAGGTAATTTTGAGATTTTTTGAGTGAGTTTTGTTATATAGCTTTTGTTTGTGAGCTCTTCTATAAGACTCAGGTCATCGAGTTTTATAACAAATTTTAGCTCATTTTCTTCGCACTCTTCTATTGTTGTAAGATGCCTTTCTGAAACAAAGACAGCCTTNGCTTCTGAATGTCTTATAATGTGATGTACATCTGAAGGGTGAAAGTCTGGAAGTACAGGAACAATAACTCCTCCAAAATAAGTTACAGCAAAATAAGCTACACCCCAATTTGGCATATTTTCACTCAAAAGGAGTACTTTATCACCCTTAGAAATTCCATTGGTGCGAAGTACTTTAATCATCTCTTGCACTTTANTATTGAATTNAGAGTATTTCATGGCTTTTTGTCCTGCATGACCAAAAGCATCTTCTTTAGAGTACAANTGAATACTTCGATTAAGCAAGGAGTGAAGTGTNAAGTTTTCTAAGTTTTTATAAGGGTATGTCATTTATAATCTCTTATTTTAATTTTATGAAGTATTATTATACTTATAAAAAAATAGCCTACACTTAAAGCAACTAAAAAGGTTTCATCTTGAGCAGAAGAAGTAAAAATAAACAAATAAAGCGTGATACAGTAACATTTACAGCCAAAGATTTTTTACCAACAACAAGAGCAGATATGGATGCTCGTGGTTGGGATTATTGTGATGTTATTTTAGTAAGTGGTGATTCTTATATAGACTCTCCATTTATCGGAGTAGCGATGGTTGGTCGTATGCTTGAGCGAATGGGCTATAAAGTAGGTATGATTGGTCAGCCTGATATTAAAAGTTCTGATGACATCATGCGCTTAGGTGAACCCCGTTTATACTGGGGTGTGAGTGGTGGCAGCGTGGATAGTATGGTCTCAAATTATACCGCTACAAAAAAGTTTAGAAACTCTGATGATTATACGCCTGGTGGAAAAAATACAAAACGTCCAGATAGAGCTTTAAGTGCTTATTGTAATTTAATTCGCCGTTATTTTAAAAATACAGTTCCTTTGGTACTTGGCGGGATTGAAGCGAGTTTAAGACGAACAAGTCACTATGATTATTGGTCTGATAAAATGAAAAAACCCATTCTTTTTGACTCAAAAGCGGATATTATGGTTTATGGAATGGGTGAGATTGCTATTGAACAGCTTACTAAAGCAATAGAACAAGGACGTGACTATAAAGATATTCGTGGTATCTGTTACATCTCTAAGGAGCCAGTTTATGAGTATATTCAACTCCCATCGCACCAAGAGTGTGTGGATACTCCTGAGAGATATATCGACCTTTTTGATGATTTTTATGATAACAACGACCCTATAAGTGCAAAAGGACTTTGCCAAAGTGTTGACACACGTTTCTTAATCCAAAATCCACCTTGTGATTATCTCAATGAAGATGAGATGGATGCTAACTCTAATCTCCCTTTTACTAGAGAGCAACA
>JGI10211J34971_10000541_pt1 | contig 30820 bp, 35 predicted proteins | sample Etolagsediment_FD_34971 | JGI IMG/M metagenome (IMG submission 34971)
TTCTGCCCCTTAAATTATCTTTTTATCTTATCAAATATTCTTGTTATTTGGAATTAAGATTTATAAAAAGTTGTTTGTTTTTCTTGGGGTATTATAGGTAAAATGACAATCAATTAACCTGTAAGAGTTCCATAAAACTATTACAAGTTTCCTAATAAACTTTTTAGAGAAGTCCTATTTTAAGGGAAGTAAATATATTAGAATTTAATTTATGTATAACATACTAAACTCTAATAAAACACTTGTCATTTTTTATCCTTATTTTTTATTATTTAAACGTCTTTATATAAAGTTTCTCAACCTTATCTCTAGCCCATCTATGCTCTACTTTTCGTAAAAATCGTAAACTAGATTTAATAGATGAGTCATAGTTAAAGCATCTAATGTTTATATGCTCACCTAACTCATCCCAACCATAATGATCTACAAGTTCATTTAATATTTGTTCTAATTTCTTTCCATGAAGTGGATTGTTTGAGTTATCAGTCACTTTATTTTCTCCAATTTTTATGTGTTATTTGATTTTGGAATGTCCAAGCTACAATTCTTGTCTTTTTATTACCTTGATTCTTAAATATACATACTCTTTTAGTGATATTTAATGTGTATCAAGCTCATCCGTGAATTCTTCTGTAATATTCACAATGTCTTCTTCAAGATTTTCTTCTACTACCTTTGGTTTCTTCTTTGCTTTATGTGCAATAAGTTCAATATAAAAACTTTCACAATTTTCTTTTGATGCTATATGAATTGTATTTATAACATCTTCAAATCTTATCTCTTTTGGTTCCTCTTCATTTTGTGCAAATTTACAATCTAATTTCCAAAAATCATATCCCTCTGGTAACGGTTTTCGTTTTTCTCTTTTAATGTATTTTCTAATTTCATTAACAATTGAATCTAATAATCTTTGTGGGTTCTTTTTCTCATCTTTTAATATAAATCTTTTTTTCATATATGTCCTTTATGGGATTATATCTAAAATATTAGATACAATGTTATTAATCTAAGTATTATTCTAAAGAAGGCATATCAGTAAATGACAAAAATAGTTGATTTTAAAAAATATACATCAATTCATATTGGTGGGAAACACAAAATAAAAATTATTGATGATATAGGTGACTATTCAAAATATCAAATTATTGGAAGAGGAAATAATCTTCTTATATCAAACAATCCAAAACCTATGGCAAAACTAGGTGATGAATTTGATTATATATTACAAAAAAATGGTAAGCTAATAGTTGGTGCTGCTACAACGAGTGGAAAACTATTAACATACTGCAAAAAACATAATATAGCTCATTTTGAACTTTTAGCAAAACTACCTGGAAATATAGGTGGACTAGTTAAAATGAATGCTGGCCTTAAAAAATGGGAAATATTTAACCATTTACACTCTATAAAAACTCAAGATGGTGATATATTAAAGGCAGATATTCCACATAATTACAGACATACACAAATAGATGGTATTATCTATGAAGTGACATTTGACATAGAAGCAGGCTATGATAAAGAGTTACAAAACATGTTTAATGAGATGAGAGATAATCAACCTTCTCTTCCAAGTGCCGGATCTTGTTTTAAAAATCCCAAAGATACTCATAGTGCAGGATATATGATTGAAAAAGTTGGATTAAAAGGAGATACTATTGGTGGTATGGCATTTTCTTCTTTGCATGCTAATTTCCTAGTAAATATGGGTGGTGGTACATTTGATGAAGCTATGAAGCTAATAACTCTTGCTAAAAATAAAGTACAAGAACAATTTAATGTAACACTAGAACTTGAAATAGTAATTATTTAGTTTAAGTAACTATCTACATAAATTATAATAAAATTGACAAAATTTAAACAAGGACTACTCAATGGCTAATTTTGAAGCACTATTTGAAGACGAAGATAATATTTTTGGAGGAACTCCAGAATCAAAATACCACGATATCGCTGCTCAAGCAAATGATGAAATCGTAAAAGATGAATTTTATAAAATTACTGAAAAATTTGCAGTAATGGAAACACTTTTAGCAAAAGAATTTGGAGATGAAGCTCTTGACAAAATGATCAAAAGCTATGCATTAAGCAATAGTACTGAAATTGAAACAAAAGTAAAAAGTTTATTTGTTGAATTTACTGGAAACATTGTAATGAGATTGGATTCATAGACTAAAGTATGGAAGCATTAGATCAGGTTAAACAGCAAATTATAAATTTTGTCGCTGATTGTGGTGACAAAAGAAGTTTAGAACTATTAGACTTACTCTCTCAAGGTAAGATGTTAAGATCTAAACTTATTTTAAAAATTGCTGGTATTAATGATGAAACAGTAAAGCTTTGTGCTATAGTTGAAATGATACAGTCAGCTTCACTTTTACATGATGATGTAATTGATGAAGCTGACACAAGACGAGGAAAGCCTAGTATCAATGCTCTATTTGACAATAAAACATCTATTATGTTTGGAGATATTTTATATTCAAAAGCATTTACTGAACTTACAACAATGGATAAAGATGTAGCATATGCTATTGCAAACTCTGTAACAAGACTTAGTATTGGTGAGCTACAAGATGTTGAAATGACAACTAGTTTTAATAATTCATATGATAAATATATTGATATGATAAATAATAAAACAGCATCACTAATTGAAGCTAGTGCAAAAGCAGCTGCTATTTTAGCTAATAAAGATCAAGACTCTTTTGCAGCATATGGTAAAAACTTAGGATTAGCATTCCAAATGATTGATGATATTTTAGATATTACACAAGATAGCCAAACTTTAGGTAAACCTGCAATGCTAGATTTTGTTGAAGGAAAAGTAACTATTCCATACCTTTTACTTTGGCAAAGACTTGATGAATCAAATAAATCAAAGCTTGAGTCAATGTATAAAGTTCCTTTAGATGAGGAACAAACTTCATGGATAAAGACTCAAATGGCAACTACTGGTGCACTTGAAGATTCTATCAAACAAGCACAATCAATTGGCCAAGATGCTATTGATTCTATAAAAGCACAAAATAATCCAGAACTAACAGCTATCATGGTAGCTATGATCCAACGAGAGTTTTAATGGCATATCTAATTACAAGTTTTACACATAAAAATACAAATATTAGTACAAGAGAAAAACTTGCATTTAATAGCGACCTTGAAAAAGAAGTCTTCTTAAAAGATACTTTAAATTCAGAACATATTAATGAAGCTATTGTTGTATCGACATGTAATAGAGTTGAAGTTATATGTGCTGTTGAAGAAATAGCATTAGCTAAAAATCATATTATACAAGCACTAGCTACACACTCATCACTAGATTTTGAAGATCTTAAGAATAGAGCTAATATCTATGATGAAGAAAATGCAATTCATCATCTATTTATGGTCTCTTCATCATTAGATAGTTTAGTTGTTGGAGAAACACAAATTGTTGGACAAATCAAAAGTGCATTTAAATTTTCTGTATCAAAAGATTTTTGTGCTCAAGAGTTAGCAAGAGCGCTACATTATGCATTTAAATGTGCTGCTCAAGTTAGAAATATCACTAAGCTTGGATCAGGATCTGTATCTGTAGCATCAACTGCTGTATCACAGGCAAAGAATATATTTAAAGATAAAAACAATATTAAAGCTTTAGTAATTGGTGCTGGAGAGATGAGTACACTTACAATCAAACATCTTCTAAAGTATGGATTTGATGTGGTATTAATTAGTAGAAATATGAAAAAAGCTCAAGCACTTGTAAATGCAGAATTTGATAGTGATCAAGATAGAATAGAAGTAAAAGCTTATGAACAACTAGAAAATAGCTTAAATAGTATGCAGTTATGTATCACTGCTACTGCATCTTCATCACCTATAATTACAGCTAATATGGTTAAAGAATTTAACAAAACTAGACATTGGTTTGATATAGCAGTTCCAAGAGATATAGATGATATAAAATATCCAAATCTAAATATTTATTCAGTAGATGACCTTCAGTGTATTGTAGATGACACTATGAATCTAAGAGCTGAACAAGCTAAAGAAGCGTATTCTATTGTAGTTGATATGAGAAATGAATATTTTAAATGGTTAAAAACTTTAGATATTACACCTGTAATTAAGAACTTACATCTAAAAGGTGAATCTATTATTGAAGAAAAAATAAACCATGCCATTAAAAAAGGTTTTATTAATCTAGAAGATGAAAAAAACATACATAAACTATGTCAAACTATAATGGCTGAGTTTTTACATCAACCATCTGTAAATATTAGATCATTATCTACTACAATGGAAGCAGATATTATGCTAGGATCTATTGGTTCAATATTTGCAATCAATGAAGAAAAGACAATACAACATACAAATAAATCTTCTTGTGAAATTCCTTGGAATCAATAAACTATTTTAAATATCAAAACTTAAAATAGTTTTTTCTACAAGTAGATTGCTTGCAATGTCATCTTTAACCACTTTCCCTTTTTCTAATACAATAACTCTATTACTCAGTTTTGATATCTCATTTGGATCATGACTTACCATAATCGTTGTAGTATTAAACTCTTTATGCAAAGTAAGAATTTCTTGTTGAAGTTTTGTACGCATAACAGGATCTAAAGCAGAAAGTGGTTCATCCATCAAAAGAAGTTTAGGTTTGTTCATCATAGCTCTACAAAGACTTACACGCTGTTTTTGACCACCACTTAAACTGTTTGGCAGTCTATCTTTTAGCTCCAACAATTCAGTAATCTCAAGAAGATGATTTGCAAGCTCTTTATCTTTTTTAACAAAAAGTAGATTCTCTATAACACTCATATTAGGAAAAAGTGCATAATCTTGAAACACAAATCCTATTTTTCGTTTTTGAGACGGTAGAGCTTTTTTACCCTCTAGCCAAACCTCATCGTCTATATATAAAGTTCCATCTGCCTCCTCGAGCCCTGCTAAGATTCGTAATAGTGTCGTTTTCCCACTCCCACTCTGCCCTGCTAAAGCTACAAAATCCCCTTGATTTATCTGTAAATTTACATTTAAATCCATTTCCCCACTACTTCCATGAAGTTTTTTATTTATATCTATTTTTATCATCTAAAATCCAATCTTTTTCTGTTTACCATTAAAAATATAAACACTAAGTAAAACAAGAAAACTAATAACAACCATAATAGCACTATAAATATGAGCAGCTTTATAATCCATAATCTCTACCATCTCATAAATTGCAACAGAAGCTACTTTTGTTTCACCCGGGATACTTCCACCCACCATCAAAACTACTCCAAACTCCCCTACTGTATGGGCAAAGGTTACAATGATTGCGGTCATTAAAGCTGGTTTTATATTTGGAAGTGCAACTTTGATTATCGTTTCAATTTTACTTTTTCCAGCTACATAACTAGCTTCTAGCATATTTTTATTGATAGATTCAAAACCACCTTGCAGTGGTTGTACCATAAAAGGGAGACTATAAAAGCAACTAGCTACAACAAGTCCTGTAAAATTAAAGACCAATTTTATCCCAAAAGTTTCATCAAAAAATACCCCAATAGGTGAATTGTGCGAAAGTGCCACAAGGATATAAAATCCTAAAACAGAAGGGGGTAGCACAATAGGAAGTGCTGTTAAACTCTCCCAAATTGGTTTCATTTTTGATTTTGTTTGAGAAAGCCACCAAGCCAATGGAACACTTATAATAAATAATATTATAGTTGTAAGTCCTGCTAATTTAAATGAGAGTAAAAAAGGTTCAAATTCTAAGAATTCTAAACTACTCATGGTACTATGTATCCAAAGTTATTTAGTATCTTTTTTGCTTTTGCACTTAGCATAAATTTATAAAATGCTAGCACTTCACTATTTGCTTCACCATTTTTAAGCACTACAATACCTTGATTAATAGGTGTATAAAGTTTTGGATCAAGATCTGCCCAGTTTATATCTTTTTTATAAGCTGACATTTTAGGACTATAGAGTGAAGATTTTGCTATAAATCCTATATCTGCAGCTGTTATTGCATAAGATACTGTTTGAGAGATTGATTCTGCATATACAAATTTGCTTTTTACATCTGTTAATACTCCACCATTTTTCATAGCTTCAATAGCTGCTTTTCCATAAGGAGCTGTTTTTGGATTTGCCACTGCTATTTTATTGATTGAAGAGTCTTTTAAAAGGCTAATCCCTTTAGTAAAATCTTTTTTACTATCACTTAACATTGCCAAACTTCCTTGTGCGTAGATAACTGGTTTTGTTATAGCAACACCATCATTATACAAGGCTTGTGGAAATTTCATATTTGCAGCCATAAACAACTGATATGGTGCCCCATTTTTTATCTGAGCAGTTAGTTTTCCACTACTACCCAAAGTCACTTTTATTTCTGTATCTGGATAGCTTTTATTAAATTCTTTTTTTAAATCATCTATTGCATAGCTTACATTAGCTGCTACTGCTATATTTATAACACTAGCATATAAAGAGATGGCCAATACTAAATTTCCAATTATAATTTTTTTTAACATATTATTTTCCTATCATTACATCTGATGATTTTATAACCGCACTTACTTCTGTTCCAAGCTCTAATTTAAGAGATTGAATAGAATCTGCTGTTATTATTGAAGCTATTTTGTCACTTCCACCTATATTTACAATTACCTCTGCATTTACTTCGCCAACATTGATTGCATCAACTATTCCGTGAAACTTGTTCCTTGCACTTATATTTAGTGCAATATCTGTTGTAATTAAAACTGAACTAGATTTAAAAATAGCAGTTACCTCATCCCCTATTTTTAAACCAAGTGATTCAACTGCACTATTTGTAATAACTGAAATTAAAGTGTATCCACTTTTTAATTTTACATAAACTAAAGAGTTGACTCCACCTTTATCTACTTGTTCTACTATACCTTGTATCTGATTTCTTGCACTTATTTGCATAGCTAGCTTTCCTATTGTTTTTAAGGTTCCTGTATCTATATCAGTCATATTTTTTAGAGTTTCTAAAAACTTTTTTTGCTCTATTTTTAGGACTTTATATGTTCTAAGTAAGTTTTCTCCATAAGGTGTAAGTTTTGTACCACCTCCACCCAAGCCACCTGTTTCTCTTGAAACAATTGGTGTATGAGATAAATTATTCATAGCATCTACTGCATCCCAAGCTGCTTTATAACTCATTGGTACAGCTTTGGCTGCTTTACTTATAGAACCCGTTTGTTGTATTGCAAACAATAATTCAATCCTTTTTTCAAGCAAAAAAGGTTTATCTAAAATCTCTAAAGTCAAATTTGATGATATAGTCACACGATTCCTTTTCTTTTGGTTGTATATTTTAGTATATAACGGTTAGTTGCAAGATATGTAAAATGCTACCGTTGTATAACTTAATTGCACCTTTAGTGTTACTTATTGTAAAATTGCATCATGCCATTGTACTAATGTCAGTCTATATCCAGATTTTACTGGTAAAACTTCATGGCTAAAGTAAGGGTTACTTGGAAATATTATAAGATCACCAATTTTTGGTTTAATTTTGATTTGATTTTGATTTTCATCATATAAATAATTAAATACCAATTCCCCACCACTAAACGAATAATCATCAGTTTTATCTGCAAATTGACTACAAAATAAAACAGTTGTTATTTTTCTATAGGGAGCAACATTCTTAAATCCAATTGTATTTTTATCTTTATCTAGAATTTCACTTGAATCATCTGCATGTTTTGTATAAAATGAACCTCTTTTGTACTCTAGCATTTGTATAGTACTGCTAAATGTTATGGGTGCATGAAAATATTCTTCTATTTTAGGCTGTAAGTTTAAAAATTGTTTTTTATAGATGCTCTCATATTTATCACTTAATTTTAAAATATTTGTTTTTCTATATTTTTCATTTAATTTAGACTTTACTATGCCATTTAATATTTGATCTTTTACTTGTGCTTTTATATATTCATTGTTAGATTTAATATCATCAACAATATCTTTACATAGAGATTTTGATAAAAAATCTTCCACAATTAAATAAGGATAATCTTTATATGGATTTGGTAGTAGCTTATTTTCTAGCGTAATATTACTAAACATATCATCACAATATATCTTATTACTAATTTGTATCAATATTATACTCTTTCTTATTATTTAGAATAAGGGTACCTAGAAATCAGTATAATATTATTTAGTTTGTTCTTCTTCCAAACATTTTAAATATGTTGAATCACATTTTTCATAACATCCCTCAATATTTGCTGGATTATCATTATCACATTTACTAAGACATGTTGAGTATTGTAATTCACATTTATCAACAACTGAAGATGGTTCACTATTTTCTTCATTTGCTATAAGATTTAAAGATAAAAATAATGCAATTACTAAAATCGCAACTTTTTTTAATACCATTTATACTTCCTTTAATTTTAAGATAAGTTTGTTTTGTTAGTATAAATGTACTCTTTTCTATAAAAGAGTACACAACATATTTCTTAAACATTTATTTAATTTCACGCCAATGATAACTATAAGTGTTTAAGGACCTTTTCTATCCCCTATTCGTAATAAAATTATATACTAAAAACTAAACTTTTAAGCTAAAAGATTTCTGAATCCATTATTCTTGAAATTAATTTATAATTAAGATAAAATAGCGCAAATAATAATAGAGGATGAGTGTGTGAGAGTTTATATATTATCAAGAGACAGCAAATTGTATTCAACTAAAAGATTAGTTGAAGCGGGTAAACAAAAAGGTTGGGATATTGAAGTGATTGATTATCTTAAGTGTTCTATTGAGATTATGAAGGGCGAATTAAAAGTAAACTATCAAGGTAAAGAACTACCTGTACCTGATGCTATAATTCCACGAATTGGGGCTAGCAGAACATTTTATGGAACTGCGATGGTAAGACATTTTGAGATGATGGATGTTTTTAGTACTTCAGGAAATCTTGCTATTAAAAGAAGTAGAGATAAATTAAGAAGTTTGCAGGTTTTATCAAAATATGGTGTAGATATGCCAAAAACAGTTTTTGCTTCAAATGAATCTAATTCAAAAGATATTATTGCCTTGAGTGGTGGAGCACCATTGGTACTAAAAATTCTTGAGGGGACTCAAGGAGTTGGTGTGGTTCTTGTAGATACTGAAAAAGCTGCCAAATCTGTTCTTGACGCTTTTTATGGAATGGATGTAAATCTACTTGTACAAGAGTTTATTGAAGAAGCAGGTGGTGCTGACATAAGAGCATTTATTGTTGATGGTGTTGTGGTTGGTGCTATGAAAAGACAAGGTGCAGAGGGTGATTTTAGATCAAATCTTCATCAAGGTGGCAGTGCAATAGCCCATAAACTAACAAGAAAAGAAAAATCTACAGCACTGGCTGCTGCAAAAGCTATGGGGCTTGGAGTTTGTGGTGTTGATATGATACCATCAAGTAGAGGCCCACTTGTAATGGAAGTAAATTCATCCCCTGGTCTAGAGGGGATTGAAAAGTCAACTCAAATCGATATTGCAGGGAAGATTATGGACTATATTGAAAAAAATGCTGTTCCAAATTCTACACAGCAGACAACTACAAAAAGAAAGATTAAAAGAGATAATATTGGAGCATAAACCAAACAGCTCTGAACTTATAGTAGGTGGTATAAAAATTCCAAAAGGGCAAGAGACTAAAATAAATTTACAAATGCCTAAATTATACAATACCCCTACACAATTACCAGTACGAGTAATTAGGGGAAAAAAAGACGGTCCAATTGTATTTATAAGTGCAGCAATTCATGGAGATGAGTTAAATGGTATCGAGATAATAAGACGATTGAGAAAACTTAGTATTTTAAAAAAACTAAAAGGGACACTTATTTTAGTGCCTATAGTAAATATATATGGAATCATGACACTTTCACGATATCTCCCAGACAGAAGAGATTTAAATAGGAGTTTTCCAGGTACTACAAAAGGTTCACTTGCTAGCAGAATTGCTAAAATATTCTTTGATGAAATTGTTTCAAAATGTGATTTAGGAATTGATCTACATACCGCATCTATACACAAATCAAATCTACCCCAAATCAGAACTAATATTAAAAATGAATATACTTTTAATTTAGCAAAAGTATTTGAAGCTCCTGTAATATTGCATTCTGAGTTAAGAGATGGTTCTTTACGTGCAATTGCACAAGATAGTGATGTTCCAATTTTACTTTATGAAGCTGGTGAGGCTTTAAGGTTTGATGAAACCTGTATTAGAATTGGGGTAAAAGGTATTATAAATGTGTTAAGAGCAAATCATATGTTACCTATTATGACTAGAAAAAGACCTCTCAAAATACCAATAGTTACAAAAAGTAGTAAATGGGAAAGAGCAACTCATAGTGGAATGATAAGAACAATAAAAGCCTTAGGGGACACTGTAAGCAAAGATGAAACTATTGCATATGTTGATGATCCTTTTGAAGATTATACTTTTGAAATAATTGCACCTTTTGATGGTATTATAATTGGAAAATCTGAAATACCTTTAATACAAGAAGGTGATGCTGTATTTCATATAGCAAAAGTCACAAACCTTGATTTAGCAGACGATAAAATAGAATACTTTAGTGAAAATGCAATTAAACAAAGTGAGTTTTATGAATTAAATAATGAGGAGATTATAGAATAGATGGAGAAATTTTACGATATATTAAAGCAATTAGTTAAAGTACCATGTGTTGTTGGTTCAGAACATCCTTTTTTTATGAGCATAAAAAGAGAACTTGAAGAGTTAGAATTGGATGTTGAATACTATGATGGTATACTTGTGGCAAAAGGTAATGATCCTCAAAGTGGTTATGTATCAGCACATGCAGATAGACATGGATTAATATGTACAGGACATAATGAATTCCAATATGCAGCATTTATAGCAAAAAATCAAGCTGATCTTTTGGGAAATTCAAACTCAGAGCAACTTCTTAAAAACTTTGAAATGAGATTTGTTGGCCAAAGAGTTCAAGCTTATGAGCCATGGTCTGGTAGTTATTTGGGTATTGGAACGATAAAGGATGCTTTCTTATGTGAAAAAAGAAACAATGTTATTTTTAAAATAGATACCTTTGAACACTTATATCCAGGGACACCTATAGCTTTTGTAGATAAAGTAAATATAAGTGAAGATGGTTTAATCTCTGCTCAATTAGACAATGTAATATCAGTTGCTTTAATAATTTATATGTATCATTTAGGATATCAAGGGACAGCATTTTTTACAGCATCAGAAGAAGCAGGTAAAAGTTGGAGATTTTTACTAGATTACTTTAGAAGATTTGATATTACAACAAATGAACTTTTAGTATTAGACACTAGTCCTTATAGTAATATTGATGATATAAATAATTTAGATGTTGTGTTGAGAAATAGAGATGAAAATGGTGTATTTAGATCCCCTTTAAAAAATAAAATAAAAAAAATTGTGCTTAATAATAAAATCAACTATCATTATAAAGATGCCTATTTAAAGAATATAATGAAAAGTAATAATGTAAAAGGTTCTTTAGGTGTTACAGAATTAGGAAGAATTATAAAAGCAACAAAAGGTAACATTCAAGGTACTACACTTCAATTACCTACCATTGGATATCATACCGTAGAAGAGACAACAACAATTAAATCTATAGAGTCAACAATAAAGATTCTATCTGAAATATATCTTCCTTAGTCTTTATTTAGATATAATAAATTATGTCAGATCTAAATATCAGAATTGAAGAATTAATCTCACAAAATGCTGATAACTTTCAAATTGCAAAAGTTATTAAAAGTGATATAAAACAATACTTTACCTCACTAGATGAGTTGTTTGAGACAACTCAAGGTAAAGACTTTTTTATTAAACACACAAAAACAATTGATATCTTTATAAAAACAATATACAAATACCTCCTGCGAAAACATTTTGGCTCATATATTCCAATGAGCAACTCTATACCTATAACCCTTATAGCTTTGGGTAGCTATGGGAGAGAACAACTTTGTGTATATAGCGATATTGATATAATGGTGTTGTATGAAGATATTGCAGGCTATAATCTTAAACCTATCATGGAAGAGTTTATGATATTAGCTTGGGATAGTGGGCTTAAGCTAGGCTCTAGAGTACATAATATAAATGAAATCGAAGAGGAAGTAAAAACTGATATCACTATCAAAACTGCTATCTTAGAATCACGATTTATCTATGGGTCTCATCATCTATGGGTTAGCTATCAAAATCATTTGCAAAATATTAGATTATACAATCAAAAAGAGTTTATTTTAGAAAAAATAGAAGAGCATAAAAATAGATTATTAAAATATCCTCTTGATATGCAAGCAAATATAAAAGATGGTTACGGGGGAATGAGAGAGTCAAATATGATATTTTGGATTGCAACTGTCATATATGGTATTCAAAATAACAAAGATTTAATAGATCAAGAATTTACAGAACTAGAATATAAAGAGTACAGATCAGCCTTAGAATATATTTTCAAAATAAGAAATGGCCTACATCTGCTTGCTAAAAAAAAGCAAGATACCTTAATATTTGATCTTATGCCAGATTTAGCAACTAAGCTTGGATTTAAAGATAGCCCAAATCTCACAAAAGAGCGACAAGTTGTATCAAAATTGACAAGTTCTCTACATATTGTACATAGATTTTCTGCTGTTGTGATAAAAAGAATAATCAGGCCTTATCTTTTTGACAAAAAAAATATAACAATACTTAAACAAAATAGAGTGAAAAAAGATCTATATATTTGTGATAATATTGTATATACATCATTTAATAGAAAAACAATAACACTAAATCATATTCTACAAGAATTAGATAAACTACCAACTTCCATAAAGGGATTTGATAATTCATATGTATATTTTATATCTCAAACGAAACATAAAAAACTAAATAATGCAGAAACGAAACTATTATTAAAACTATTGCAAAAAGCTAATATATATCCTATTTTAAAACTTTTTTACAATGGAAAGCTTTTCTCGACAATTATTCCATATATGAAGAAAGTCATTGATCAACCACAATTTGATGGGTATCATAAGCATCCTGTGGATATTCATATTCTAAATACTATTAAGTGCTTATCAAATATAAATGACCCTTTTGTAAATGATATATATAATTCACTAACTACACGTGGAAAAACTATTCTAAACTTAGCAGCATTATTTCATGATATTGGTAAAGGCAGATCACAAGATCATCATATATTAGGTGAAAATATATTTAGAAGATTTGCCAAATACATTAATCTTGACAAACAAACTACACAAATTACTGCAAAAATAATAAGATATCATAATATGATGAACAAAGTAGCTACAAGAGAAGATATATACTCTCAACATATTATTTTGCATTTTACTGGTCTTTTGGAGACTCCACAAACATTAAGGCTATTATATGTATTAACATATGCTGATATTAATGCAGTTGGTTCTAATATATACAAAAGCAATACAGCCTCACTTTTAAAAGAATTATATATTCAATGTTTGCCAGCATTTAAAAATAAAGAACTTGTCAAAGTAAGTAGCAGAAGATTTGCAAAAGAAAATGCAATTAAAAAATTAAAAAGATTTAATAATATGCCAATAGATCTTCAAAAAAAGATTTTATCAATTGAATCAAATCAACTATTTTTAAAATACAAAGCATTATCAATCATCAATATCTCAACGATTGCTTATAATACTAATACAATGGATTATAAACTAAAAATTACACCAGATGATTTTACAATATCTATTATTAGAACCATTCCACTAAATCTTGGATTTTTACTAGGAAAACTTGGTTTCTTGGATGTTAAGTCAACTGGTATCTATAAACTATTTGATGGGAAAAAATTCTTTGAGATACAATTTGCCCAAACAATCAATGAGGAGGATCTTCCATATATCAAAGAGATTATTGAAAATTCATTTGATATGTCAAAGACTATTGATATTAAGAAACCAAACATTAAAAAAGACGAGATAATAATAGACTGCAATCACACAGATGTTTTAGCAGAGATGAAACTAACTACATTAGATCAAAAAGGATTGTTTAGCTACATAGCTTCAATATTTGATCGGTTTAATATAGAGATACATAGTGCCAAAATCCACTCAACAAAAACAAAAGCAAATGATCTATTTTTAATAGAAAAAAATGGGAATTTTTGTTCAAATAAAGATGAGATAGTTAAGCTGTTAAGCTCCTAGATAAAATAATAGTATAATCCATCTTTATCGATAGTTTTAGATTTTAGATCAATTAAGCCTTCAGTTTTAAACTTCTTTAAAATTCTAGAGTATGTTTCTGGTGTCATATTTAATATTTCAGCATTATCTATATTTTTTGCATCAAAAAACATATCTGTATTATCACAAATAAACTTTGCAACTCTCTCTTTTGCATCAAGTACCAAATCATGAGATATTACACTTTCAAGGTTCTTGATTTTTTTAATCAATGAACTTTGAATTTTAAATGCTAATTCTGGTTTTTTATATATCAGAGCCTTGAACTTTTCAAAGTTTATTTTTAGAAGTTCTACATCTGAAAATGCAAATGCTGTAGCTGGATATGGTATATTTTCAAAATTTGCTAACTCACCTATTAGTTCACCTGGTTGGAAATACTTTAAGACAATATTTTTATCTGCTGATGTAGTTTTGTATAACTTCACAACTCCAGATACCAAAAAGTGTAATGATTCTGAATCATCTCCTTCGTAGAAGATAATATTATTTTTTAATCTTTTTGAAGTAACTGTCATATTAGCTATAGATTCAAGCACATCATCATCTAAGTCTTGAAAAAAAACAATATCTTTTAGTTTTGCAATATCCATAGAATAACCTTAATATAATTTCAGTTATTTTACTAGAATATAGTTTAAAAAATCTTACAATCTTGATTTATATCAAGAAATTGCATTACCATTTCACCCTTATGATCTTGCATAAAAGTTTTAGCATCACTTTTATTGGCAAATGGAATAAACTCTTTTCCCATTGGTCCATAAACATCACTACCAATAACATAGTATGCTTTTGTACCATCTATGGTTTTTTGTGAATAATAGTCTGTTACTAATATTTTTTCAATATTTTCTTTATGTGTAAAGTAATATTTCATTAAATCTTTAACACCATCAAATGAGAAGTGTTTATTTGGATTGGTATAAAATATTTGTGCTGCCCATCTTGGATATTTATATACATACATTCCACACACTGGACATTTTTCCTCTTTAGTCACTATGATCACATCGCCACTTTGCTTTAATTTACCTGCTCTTACCACTTCATACAAATACAGTGATACAACTTGAAGCTGTTTTGGGTTTAATTCTTTACATAGTTTATTGTTTTTAATATCGGCTTTTAGATGGTTGATTTGATTATATTTACTTGGATCTATATCTTGATTACACATCTTAGTAAAAACTTTTTTACCCATAGGATATACTTTTTTATTCTTTTTTAGCATTATCATATCAAGATCATTATTTAAAGATAAGCTTGCCATATTTAAAGCTTCTTCAAAACCCTCTATCCGACCTCCATATTCATCCATAAATTTTTTCGCATCATCTTTAGATGAAAAACTTAATTTACTCACTTTACTCATAGTACCTGGGATATCAGAATCCACTACATAAAAAGCACCCTTTGAGTCTATTAGTTTCTCTGTTTTGTTATCAATAGACTGAACACTATTCATATCAACACCATGCTCTTTATGGTCAACAAGCAAACATCTCATACTACAATACTGTCTTTGTGTACCATCTTCTAGTTTTGCAGCATGTGAAGTTTTATAAAACTTCTTAATACTCATGGCACACACGGGACACCAATGTTGACTTTTCCCTTTTTGTAATAATACTGGCTTTGTTATTGCCTCTTTATCCCAGTCCTCAACCCACTCATTGGCATTGAGCTGTAGGCCAATTACCACAATAGCTATAAAAATATATTTAAAAAACCTCATCTTTGCTCCTTCTTTTTAAAAACTATAAGTTAGTATAAGTTTATAATGTTCGTATTCTTGGCCATCTTCTATTATCCATGTATCTGCATTAAAATTGTCTATTTTAGTGTATGCTGCTGTTGCTGTTAATCCTTTTAGCTTTCCATCTAGCTCATAAGTTAAATATATCATCTTATCACTTTGATCAACAGTAGCAGCTTTTGTATCATATTTTGCATAAGCTATTACACTTTTCAATCCTGATACACCAAATTTAGAAAAGTCTTGAATATATGCTAATTTCAATGCATTTGTATTTGCAGCATATGCTCCTGCATAGTTTGTTAATCCCTTACCTTTAATTGATCTAGTTAAACCATTTGTTACACATATCTTTGTAAATGCAGGTGTACCATCCCATGGCAAGATAATTTGATTATCTCCTGTTTTTGTAGCAGCTAACATTAGTTTAGATCCATTTTTAGATACTGATACTTTTGCACCAACCAAGCTTGAATCGTCTACAGTTTTAGATTCATTTAGTTGCTGTGTAGCCTCTGTAGTGACAATATTTCTTTGATTTGAGTCTATACTTTGATCTAAACCTTGTATAGCAAAATCAATATTTACCCCATTAGATTTTATTTTATAATTCACATCACCATAAACTGTATTTGTTAAATTCTCAGCTTTTAAAGCCCATAATTGATATTCAGTATTTTTATCTATACTATTTGAATATCCAAGCATTGCAACATAATCCATATCAAGAGCAGTTGTATTACCTGTGATATTCTCACCTAAATCATAAAATTTATCGCTTGTTCTTTGTTTATATTTTGAGATCATAGAAAAGTCAATTGAACCACTATCTAGTTCTTTTTGATATCTTAATGCTTCAAATGTACCAGAAAGTACAAGTGTTTGATAAGTCATACCAGTTGGATTTGAAGCAAGTAGCGGTGTATTTATTTTTTGACGACCAACAGTTATCTCACTATTATCATCTTCATATTTTATATATGCTTCTCCTAATACAGTAAAACCATCTGGATTATTATATGCTTTTGAATCAATAATTCTTCTACAACTATTATCATCACCTAGTGCTTCTACAGACATACCTGTTATCTTTCCACTAAATTTATCGCTAAACTGCTCACTAATTCCAAGCTCAATACCTAGCACACTTGATTCTTTATCTATTGTTTTATCTTGATTTTGTGCACCTGCATTCATATACTTTACAAATCCACTTAAGTCTGCTGCTTGTAGTGTTGATATTGCCACTAAACTTAAAGCTATCCCTTTAATTGCTCGTTTCATCTTCTCTCCAAAGTTTAATTTTGAAAATTATAACTACAGATTGTCAATTTATTGTTAACAATTGTCAAGATATTAATACTTGACAATTTTTTAACTATTTTTATATACAATATCTTATGAATAAACGAAAAATATTACTTTTAGAAGATGATCTATTATTTGCACAAACTATGGTTGATTTCCTTGAAGATGAGAACTATATCATAGATCACGCACAAGATGGCGAAGAAGCCCTAGAAAAAGCTTATGAAAATGTGTATGATATTTATCTTCTAGATATAAATGTACCAAAGTTAAATGGGATAGAATTTTTAAAGCAAATAAGAGAAAATGGTGTTCAAACACCAGTAATATTTTTAACCTCTTATAAAGATGATGACACTATAAATCAATGTTTTATAAGTGGCTGTGATGACTATTTACGAAAACCTTTTAAAGTTAATGAATTACTGCTTAGGATATCTGCAATTTTAAAACGAACACATCATGTAAATAATATTATAACTATTGCGCCAAATACTGTATATAAATTTGAGACCAGAAAAATCATTCAAAATAATATAGAGCTACAAATTCCACTTAAAATAATTCAATTATTAGAACTGTTTTTAGAATATGACAACAAAACTATTTCAACAGATATTATTATTAATAGACTTTGGAGTGTTGATGAACAATACAGTGATGGATCATTAAGAAATTATATTTTAGGTTTACGAAAAATTGTAGGTAAAGATAAAATAATAAATATCAAAAAGTTTGGATATGAAATCAGAGGTCTTAATTGTGGGTAAGCAACAAAAATTTTTTATAATTTTTAATACTATTTTGGTATTTATAATTTTACTTATCAATAGCTACTTACTGCAGTTTTTTCAAATTCAAAATCAAATACTATATATAATATTAATATCACTTGTATCTGTAGCTTTATATTTTATACTCAGCTATAGCTTTATAAGTGAAATTTTTTCCCTTTATTCAAAGCTAAAAGATAAAATACAAACTACAATGCATGAGATCAATACTCCAGTATCTACTATACAGATTAACACAGATATTTTATCTTCAAAGCTTCAAGATGAAAAAAACATCAAAAGACTTTCAAGAATAAATCAAGCCTGTGATAATCTTTTCAAGTTATATGATGATATGGAATACTATATTAAAAAAGAGATAGATTATGTTGATATAAAGAGTTTTCCTTTAAGAGAAACTATTGAAGATCTTGTCATTCAATTTGATGATATTAAACAAAATATTAAAATTAACATAGATATTGATAATACAAGTATTACTACTGATCAAAATGGATTTAATATAGTAATCTCAAACCTAATTTCAAATGCAATTAAACACAATAAAACTATTTCTACTATAAATATAATACTTACAAATAATATATTAACTATTCAAGATGATGGTGAAGGTATTGAAAGTCAACACATCTATAATATGTTTGATAGGTACTATCAAGTAAACTTAAACCAAGACGGCTTTGGTATTGGACTATCAATAGTAAAAGAATTTTGTGATAAGCACAAGATTGATATTAAAATTGATTCATCTACAAAAGGTACAATCTTCAAATTAAATTTAGTAAATATCAAGGATAAGCTGTGAAACAAACAATTATTATATTAATCATTTTTATAGGAGTATTATTTGCACTGTTTTCTACAACATCTTTTAAGCAATCAAAAGTGGTAGTTCAAAATAATATATCTAAACAAGCAATAGAAATTAAGCCAGATGAACACAGTGATAGGTACTGTAATATGTCTATTACAGAGATTGATTATAGTGGTCAGGCTATTTTGACAAATGGGGATACACTATTTTTTGATGATATTGGCTGTATGGTGCTATGGCTAGAGGAGCAAAAAAATAATGAGCAAATCATCTTATGGATATGGGCAAAAGATACAAATGAATATATAAATGCTAGAGAAGCATGGTATCATTTAGGTGAAAATACACCTATGCATTATGGATTTGGTGCATACAAAAAGCACCAAGCAAATCGAATAGATTTCAAAGAGTGTCAATTAAAAATACTTCGAGGTGAAACTATGAAAAATCCTAAAATAAAAGGGGAAATACTTGGAAACAATTGATTTTTTAAGTATCATCTCTATTGCATTTTTAGGATCATTTGGTCACTGTATAGGGATGTGTGGTGGAATAGTGATTGCTTATTCAAGTACAAAGCTTGATGAAAACTCTACAAAAATAAACCAAACACTTGCGCACCTATTCTATTCATTTGGTAGAGTTACAACCTATATGACACTTGGAGCTTTATTTGGTTTTATTGGTAGTGTAATTTCATTTAGTAATAATGCCAATGGTGTCTTGCTTATAATTGCAGGTATTATTATGATGCTTGTAGGTACATCACTTGGTGGTAAATTAAAATTTTTAACCAAAATAGAACACAGCATACAAAATAGTCAATGGTATCATAGGTACTTCAAAGAGCTATTACGAAGTGAAAATTTAACAAGCTTTTATATGCTTGGACTATTAAATGGTTTACTACCATGTGGTTTTGTATATTTCTTTGCTATTACAGCAGCAAGTACAGCAAGTGCATTAGATGGTGCTTTAGTGATGCTAATATTTGGACTTAGTACTATTCCAGCTATGTTTAGCTTAGGCTTTTTTGTAGGTATGTTTAAGCAGTTATCCCTGCGAGACACTATGATTAAGCTTGCAGCTTTAAGTGTGATTATCTACGGTGGATATACTATTTATAATGGTTATACGTATATAGCAAATCCCAATAAAACTGTATTAGATTGTCATACATGATAAAAAAAACAAAAATATTATTTCTAAGCTTTTCTATACTAATAATAGCACTTATATTACAGCTTGGATATCTTTTTAATACAAAATCTCTAACGAATACACAAATTCAAAAAAAGCAAGATTTTGTATCAATATCACAAATGCCAGATTTAGCAATCTCTACTACAGCTTCATATATAAGAAATAGAAGCTTAAGTGATACTTTTTTGATATATAAAGATGATCCTACTTTACGAGAATATTTCCCATCTACATTTACATACTCACAAGGGATTAAATAATGTTTAAAATCAACCTACATCTAATAGAATATGCTATCAATACTATTTTAAGATCCAAAACAAAAAATATCTTTATTACAACAATTATCACACTTTTAGTATTTTTACTCTCATCTATATTTTTAATATCAAATTCTATAAAATATGAATTAAATCAAACAGTTGATTCATTACCACAGATTATAGTGCAAAATTTAAAAGGTGGTAAATCATACGACATAAAAACAAAAGTAGCCAATGAGATTTTAGAGATTGCAGGGGTAGCAGATGCCATACCTAGAGTATGGGGTTATTATTATTTCCAAAAAGCAGGTGTTAACTTTTCACTTATTGGGATTGATCAATATGAGATGAAATATAAAAATAGTCTAACAAAAGTAGCCCAAAGCTTTAATCTAGAGGGAGAATCTATGGTGGTTGGTACTGGGGTACAAAAGACACTTCAAAATAACTATTATGATAAATATTTTAACTTCATTAAGCCAGATGGTGGCTTTAAAAAAATAGATATTGGTGGTGTATTTGATGGTGATACACAACTAGAATCAAATGATGTAATCGTTATGTCAAATGACAATTTAAGAGAAATACTAGATATGAGATCTAGTCGTGCTACTGATATTGTAGTAAAAGTGAATAATCCAGAAGAGATACCTATGATAGCCTCTAAAATCAAAGCTAAATACCCAAATATGCGAGTGGTTACAAATGAAGATTTAAAAATCAGCTATGCCAATATATTTGATTATAAAAGTGGTATATTTTTAGCACTAAGCCTTATAGCTCTATTTACATTTTTTATCATTATATATGATAAAGCAAGTGGATTAAGTAGTGAAGAGAAAAAAGAGATAGGTATTTTAAAATCTATTGGATGGAAGACAGATGATGTTCTAAAAGAGAAGTTTATTGAAGGCTCTATCATATCTCTTTTTGCATATATGGCAGGAATTATTCTTTCATTTGTATTCGTATATATATTTCAAGCACCTGGAATAAGGTTGATATTTGAAGGGTTTTCTGTACTAAAAACAACTTTTGAATTGCCATTTGTATTTGATATGCAAACCCTTAGCTTAATATTTTTTATCACCGTGCCTATTTATATTGCAGCAACTATTGTACCATCTTGGCGAACAGCTACATTAGATGCAGATGAGGTTATTAGATAATGATAGAGTTAAAAAATATAACAAAAATATATGAAGCAAATAAACATAATAAAGTTACTGCACTTGATAATATAAATCTTAAATTTAATGAGGGGGAGCTAATAGTATTAAAAGGATCAAGTGGTAGTGGTAAATCAACTATACTTTCATTAATAGCTGCTCTATCAAAGCCTACTTCAGGTGAAGTAATTGTAGATGATAAAAGAATATCAAAACTACCTGATAATTTTGCATCACTTTACAGACGAGAGCATATTGGCTTTATATTTCAAAAATATAATCTAATTCCAACACTTAGTGTAAAAGAAAATATTTTACTTCCTCTTATTCCAAATAATCCAGATGAAAATGAATGTGATTTTAAACTAAAAACAGTATTAGACAAATTTAATATATCACATAAAAAAGATAGTATAGTCAAAAATTTATCAGGTGGAGAACAACAAAGGGTTGCAATAAGCAGAGCTTTGATAAATGATCCAAAAATAATAATTGCAGATGAACCTACAGCAAATCTAGACGAAAAGCTATCATTAGATTTTTGTGATATTTTAAAAAATTTAAAAACACAAAATAAGACAATTATTGTAGCAACTCATGATCCAATATTTTTTGATTTAGAGTTTGTAGATAAAATTATAGAAATAAAAAATGGGACTATTATTTAATGCTACTATCTCCAGAAGTTTTGGCCATACAAATATTGAACTTTATATTTCTTATTTTTGCTATTGTAGCACTTATTTTAAGTATTAAAATATATAAGTATTGGGATATAAACTCAACATCAAATACTCAGTATAAACTAGAAAAACAAAGCTTTCTTGCAGCAAGCATTATAAAATATATATTTGCTCTAAAGTTACCATTATTTTTATTTTTCATATTTACACTTGATAAAATATCAGCTCAATTAACAGGAGCTATGTGTGCTGCGGGGGTTGTTGATGCCACAGACTATGGAAGCTATCTATTTATACTAAAAATATTTAATATTTATATATTTGGAGCGTGGCTTATTATTCATAACATTGATATAAATAAAGAAAATTTGCCATATACCAAGCAAAAGTTTGCTCTATTTATATTTATATTTTTTACATTGCTAATTGAAATTATTTTAGAATTTACTATGTTTGCAAGTATTGATCTAAATATGCTTGTAAGTTGTTGTGGTACTATCTATTCAAGTGCTGCAAGCTCAAGTACATCATCTATTTTTACTTTTAATTCATCACTTATAGTATCTATATTCTATATATTACTAGTTTCTCAAATTATTATTACTTTTTTTCAAAAATATACAAATATAAAATACCTATTTTCATTAGTAAATATACTCTTTTTTCTAGTAGCAATAAGCTCATTAATTTCATTTTTTGGAACTTATATTTATGAACTACCAACCCACCATTGTCCATTTTGTTTTTTACAAAAAGAGTATCACTATATTGGGTATTTAATATATAGTTTACTGTTTGCTGGAACATTTTTTGGTATTACTGTATCTATTGTAAAATCCAATCAAAAATATTATAAATTATCATCTATTTTTAATAGTTTATATACCCTTTTAGTAAGTTCATATGTGATACTATTTTATATAAAAAATGGAGTATGGTTATGAAAAAATTACTATTAACTTTTTTGGCTGTTACATCTTTTGCATATGCAACTGGAATGCAACAACAAAACTTAACAGGTGAGCAAATGGCTGCTCAAAATACAAAAATATGTGAACTAGCAGCAAAAGAGTTATCTAAAAACCTTCCACAAACTATAGATAAATATACTAAATTTGTAGCTGCAAAAGCAAATGGAACTAAATTAGAGTATATATTTGAAATAAATACTGGTGCAAAAAGTGATCAGGCAGTGCAAAAAGAAGATCATTCAAGAATGCAAAATGCTGTGACAAATGGAGTATGTCAATCATCAAAAAGATTCTTTGATGCACAAATTGATATATCTTATATATACAAAAGTGCAAAATCAAAAGTCAAGTTATTTCAATTTGATATTAGTAAACAAACATGTTTAGATCTATTTAAACAACAAAAAAAGTACTATTAATATATGTCTTTAAAAGATCTCTTTACTTATGGTGAAAAAGTTGATGGATATGATGTACGAGTGATCAACGAAAGGGAAGCACGAGCCGCAGCTGGGATACTTTTTGCTATTGGTTTCTTAAGCCTTACAAGTGCTGTAATGCTAGGTCATGGTATTGTAACTAGATATTTTATAGCCTTTTTTACTTTAGACTTTATAGTAAGAGTTATCAATCCTAGCTACTCACCAAGTATGCTATCAGGAAGATTTTTTGTACAAAATCAAACTCCAGAATATGTAGGTGCTGCACAAAAAAGGTTTGCTTGGAGTTTAGGTTTAATTTTAGCTCTACCAATGTTTTATTTTCTGGTTATAAATTGGGAACCAAATCCTATAAAAGTCTTTATATGCATAGTATGTTTATTTTTACTTATTATGGAGTCTGCATTTTCTATCTGTTTAGGGTGTAAAATTTATGAATGGATTATGCCAAATAAAGCAAAATACTGCCCAGGTGGTGTTTGTGAAATAAAAACAAAAGATAAAATTCAAACATTTAACACAGCTCAAAAAATTATCGCAAGCTTAACTGCACTTATGATTATAATAGGTAGCTACGCATATATGTATAAACTTGAGAATAAAACACCTATTGGTGATTTTGTATCCAATATGATGATGAGTGAACAAGAACTAAAGCAAAAAGAAGATGAAAGATATCTAAAAGAACTTGAAGAATTTGATAAGGATGATGACTTTTAATTGAATATAAATAAGAGCTTACATATTACTCCTAACTAATATATTATTAGGATCAAGTATTAAAATATCTTCATATAACTTACCTAAGTATTGATTATTTGTTGCTTTATATATTACTGCCAATAGCTCTAAAAAAGCTATATCGGTTGGATAAAGTGCTAACATTTTATTTGTTATAGTTGTAGCAATATCATATTTTTTCTGAGCTATTAATGATTGAATTACATATATATTTGCATAATAATTGTAATAATCTATTTTTAATAACTCATAAGCAACAGTTTGAGCCTTTTGAAAAGAAGATGTATCTAAATACACACGGATAAGTCCAAGTCGAGGGTCTAGTGAATATGGACTTAATATAGTTGCATGTTTATAGTATTTAATAGAATCATTATAATTTTTATTAAGATAAAAGAGCCATCCAAATCTTAAATTTAATGTATAGCCATTTGGATATTTATTATATAGTGGTGTTAAAACTTTTATTGCTTCACTATATTTCCCCATATGTTCATAATCATAAGATTTAAAATATTGTAATTTAATATCATTAAAATCACTAGAAAATAGTAGCGATATATTAAATAAAAAAATAATAATATATTTATACATGACAACCTCCTTTAATCATATTCTAAAAATTCATATTCCATGAAAATACAAGAACATCATTAGATGTTTCTTCTGTTTGTCCATGCTCAATAAAGTTATTAACGGCATAACTCATAGAAAAAGAAAAGTTTTCAATTGCATTATATCCTATTTTCACACTATACCCATCTTTGATAATATCTTTTGTATTATATACAGTAAAACCACCATCTTTTACGCCACTTTTCATCTCTCCACCATAAGCTTTAACTGTAGTAAATAATTTTTTATAATAAAGAGTATTTTCAAGTTCATATGAAATATAATCTTTTGTGTCATAATCAGGAGACAAAATATAATTAGCTTTTAATCCTAAAGTATTTCTAGTATTTAAATTAATTGCTTTTGAAAATTCATAATATGGAGTCAACTGTATAATATTAATATCTTTACTAAGATCATTATCATCATTTCCATCTTTATAATATGAATAATATCCTTCTAGCCCATAACTATATTTATCATAATTATCCCATGAATATGTACCTATTTTTCCTATAGCTGTATATCCATCTCCTAAGTCAGTATCTGTTGTAGTTAAATGATGTACCCCTATTTTTGCCATATATGTTTCGTAATATTTTGAATATGCTATTGTCATATCATTTTGAACCAGATCAAGCAATGTTGTATCTTTATATTTTATATTTGTTCCTGAATAATCTAATTCAAATAAATGGCTTAAATTACCTGTGCTAAAATAAATACCACCTGATGCACCACTATCTTTGGTTGTAGCTAAACCACTATCATAATTAATTGTTGCAAAATATGGCATGATAACTGTTGTATTCTGCGCATATAATGTGTTAGCTAATAATAAGCTTCCTAAAAATATTTTACTTTCTTTTTTCATCTATTGTCCTTTTTAATTTTAGATTTTTGTATTGGATTAAATTAAATCCTTTATTAAATTGCTCTAATACCACCATACCATCATCCGAAATGATAGAATTATTGCGATATTTATATGATTTCTGTATCTTTGAATAGTTTTTATTTATAGTTGATACAAGCTCTATAAACATTGTTTTTAATCTATTATGTATTAAGTTAACTGATAAATAATCATCATATTGAATTAGATTTTTATTAATATATGGGAATCTTGGAAGTAATATAAATAATTTCTTCAAATAAGAATCAATACCTACATAATTATAAAAATAAAACTGCATATCATCACTATAGAAAAATAATTTATTTAAATTTTCATCTTGAAAATAAAATTCTCCAAGATTATTCATTTTTATACTAAATTCAATAGTTTGTACGTACTTTTCATCTTTATATACTTCATAAATAAAAACATCATCTAATATAAAAGTTAATCTTGAACTAATACTTCTATCAACTATTACTGAAGATATCTCAGTACCTTTACTAGGTAATGAATTAAATATAAGTTGATTCTCTTTGTAATACTCTTTGAAACAGAACTCTCTTGTGAATGCACCTATAATACCTAAATCTTGCACTTGAATATGAATATGTGGTTGCGGTGAATATCCACTATTTCCACACTTTGCAACTATAGAATTTACCTTTATATAATCCCCTACTTTGCAAGATAATGAATATTGCATAATATGGCTAACCTGTACAAAGAAGCCTAAATCACTTTTAATTATTAAATAATTTCCCCAATTATTTACTCTATCAACATCACCTATAATATTATCTACTAAATCATCTCTACATTCCACTACATATCCACTAACCGAACTTAGTATTGATTCACCAAAACAATAATAATCTTGACAATATAATCCATCACCTTCATATGTCTTTCTATCTTTCTTTTTTACAAAATCATATGCATATTTATATTCACCCTTATGCGTCCACTCATCGTCAAATTCTTGATATACACTCCACTTACCTGAAAATGGTAATGATATTTTTGTATAAATATTTCCAAATCTAAATATATTACCAAGATAAGATGATAAAGATTTTTCTGGTGTTGATTTTATAATATAATTAAACTCTTTATAATAGATAACTGATAGTATAAATATAAAAGTAATAACTGTTAGATTAAAAGGGATTGTAAAAACTGGTATTGAATAGTAATTAAATAAGATTGCAATAGCATCTGTAAGCACTACACTAATTGCAACACCAATTAACGATAAAAAGAAATTTTTAATTGTTGGTAGTAAAAATATACCACCAAGTGCAATTGCTGTTAATATATAATTAAAAGCATATGGATCATACAATGCTTCTATAAAAGAACCAATTAAAAAACTGTGAATTATTATTCCAAAATAAAACCCAACTATAGCCATTATAAATATTATTCTTGAATAATATAATACAACTAATAAGAGTAAAATACCTGCAATATTATTTGGTAAGAAAAATATTGTTCCAAACGATTTAAACAATCCGCTAATAATCAAAGGTAATTCAATATCATAAAGAGTACTGTTATTTACTAAAGTAGAAAGAAGAGCAGAATATTTTAATGATGCTAAATATATAAAAATTGTCACAATTGAAAAAGGAAGTGATAAAATTGGTATTTTGTATGTAGAAAATAATCTATTTAGCATAAATGAAAACATAAATGTAAATGATGATGCAATAGCAATTAACACTACACTTATAACAGATGGTATGAAAATAAATCCAATCCCCATACCTACTAATAATGAGTTGTATATATAAAACCCTTGAGATAGATATTCATCTTTCAAATCAAGTAATTTTGCAAAAGTAATTGTAAAAACAACAGCAAATATTCCACTTATAGCAACAGATGGATTTATAAAGGTAATAGCCAATATTATTACACCTGCTATTTTTTCATCTAAAAATAAGATTGCACTATATGGTTTTAGAATATTTGATAACATAATCTTCATCTAATACTTAAATCTCTTTATAATTCACAGTTTCTAAATCATCAACTTTTTTGATAACTTTTACATTTGAATCATTATCTATTAATACCACAGCTGGTTTATATCGTATAAATTGCATAGCTTGTGTATAGTTATAAGCACCCACAGGTGATATAGATAATACACTTCCCCTATCTAATGGAGGTAGCATTAAATTTTCTTCAACAACATCAATATTCATACATAAAGGTCCATTTAACATTGAAGGTTCATTGTCACCATCATATCTTTTATCTAATTCAATATTGAAGTTATACCAAGTAGATGTATAAAGTACATTTACACCTGCATCTAAAATATAACCTTTTTTACCATCTGGAAATCTTTTATATCCCCAAATAGATGTTAGTAAAAATCCTGCTTCATCTATAAGGTGTCTCCCTGTTTCAAGATATAAAGTTGGTAACTTATCACTTTTATTTAACTCATAAATTGTATCTGTAATTGCTTGTGCATAGTCATCAGCAGTTGGGACTACAACCTCAGAAGATTGATATATCCCTTTTAAATTACTTTTAGAAGCAAATCCTCCACCTAAATCTATATATTCTATATCACAATTAAATTGTTGTTCAACTTGACTTTTTAATTGCATTATTTTTGTTGTTGCCATTTTATAAGCATTTGCATCTAACATAAATGTACCAATATGACTGTGTATTCCAGTAAGATATAATTTACTACCATCATATATTCTTTTAACTGCTTCTAGTGCTTCACCGTTTTCATAATTAAATCCAAATCTACTCCAAGCTGGATAAGTACCTGTATCCATATTAATACGAATGGCTACTGGTATCTTTATATTAAGCTCATCGGCAATCTCCTCTAAATCATTTAACTCAAATAGATTATCAATATGAATTTTTGCACCCTCTTGTACTGCTATTTTTAAGTCTGCTTTAGGTTTGTATGGACCATTAAAAATAATATCTTTACCCTCAACACCATTTGCTCTTGCTTTTTGATATTCAAATTCACTTACAACCTCAGCAGATGAACCTAACTTATGGTATATTTTACAAATTTCATTTAAATAATTTGTTTTATAACTCCAAGAAAATTTAACATCTGGATATCTTGAAGAAAAAGCATCTTTTAAAGTATTATATTTTTCTTCAATTGTTTTTTGAGAGAACACAAATAATGGACTTCCATACTTGCGTGTTAGTTCATTTACACTTACACCATCTATTTGTGTTCTTATTTTTTGGCTTTTTACTGGACTTCCATATTTTGATGCCATTGCAAAATTTATTTTATTTATTGTTGGCTTCTCATATTTATTACTCATTTTATAATTCCTTATAGTTCTTTGGTTGATAATAATTTTATAAAATCTGTAAAATCTGTTACAAATTCATCTACTACTCGTACATACATTTTATTAGATGGATATATTAATTGTGGTTCAATATCTTTTTCATACATAATATCTACTACCATTTTTGGTAAGTTTATACCAATATCTGTGGCAAAATATACCCAAGCAGGAAATCTTGGATTTATCTCAATCATATAAATATTTTGCATATTTACCATGCATTCTAATTCAAATGGACCTTTCCAGGAAGTTAATTTTACAAAATTTTTAGCAATCTGCATAAGCTTTTCATTTTGTATCGTAATACCTGTCCAAATTTTACCTATATCTGTTGTAGTTAATTTTTTAATTGCAACTGCACCTTTTAATTCGCCTTTACCATCACCAACGCCAACTAGATTTATCTCTTCTCCAAAGACAACTTTTTGAATAAGAATAGGAAATCCCCACTCAACAGATATTTTATTAAATGATTCTTTTGCCGATTCAAGATTTTCTGCTTTATAAGCCTTATAATAATTTCCTTTTACCATAATTGGAAATTCAAGGTTTTCATCATCAATAATTTTTTCTAATTCACTAATGCTACTTATCTCATAAGTTTTTGGATATGTAATATTTAAACTTTGAGATAATTTATCTAGTCTATTTTTATTTCTTAATTCAAAATTCTCATTACTTGGTAAGCATAGTCTAATTCCCATATTATTTATCTCATTTTGATATTTAATATAAAGTGGTAATTCTGCATCTAAATTTGGAATAATAGAAGTTATATTCTCTTTCTCTTTTAAATATTCTAGGCGATTTCTTAGCTCATCAAATCCCAAAGAAGGATAAGGCATAAGGTAAACTTTTTCTACCATATTTTGATAATTACCAGGTTCATTTGTATCATAACTTAAGCCTATTAAACTACAATCATCTTTTAAGCTTTTTGCTACAGGAATACCTGGAGCTGGATTATCTGTATTATTTAATCCACTTATTGCTACTTTATACATTAGTTATAAAGTCCATAAATTTTAAGCTTAGATATAAAATCACTTATATCAATAAAAAGTTCATCCTTTGATATATTATACTCATTTGATAGTTGCTCTAAAATTTCATTTTTTGTTTTATATTGTTTTAAAAGATTAATAACTTCTTTACCAATACCATTTAATTGATAACTATTTCCCATCATTGGATGAAAAGCCATATTGTTTTCATCTAATATTAATTGATTTATAATTTGCATTTGAGTCATTTGACCCATTCCACTAGCAGCATTTACATTCATCATATATCCTTTGTGTTAAATTTCAATACAATTATAATAAAAAATTGTGGATTAATTGTGAAGAGAATCTACTTCATTGCACCTATATTATTAAACATCCATTTTGCAACTTTTTCTTTATCCTCTTTAGCCATTCCAAGTCCAACTGCTGGCATAAGCCCAAACTTCTTAACTACATTATCTTTACATCTTGATTTGATTTTTGCTGGTTTTGTAATATAATCTGATACAAACTCT
>JGI10211J34971_10000544_pt1 | contig 30674 bp, 27 predicted proteins | sample Etolagsediment_FD_34971 | JGI IMG/M metagenome (IMG submission 34971)
GTTCGCGATGTATACAATCAGCGTTCCTGCAAGGTCACGAGTCTCCTTGGCGCCCTCATGTTCTAACCTTGTTCTGGCAGGTCTTGGTTATCCTGCGCAACCGTCTGCATTTTGCAGGTGTTTTGGTATTGATATCATAGTTCACAAGAACCATAAGATTCTATCTCCTGATAAAAGGTGGGTAGGTATCTGGATCTTTTTCTGTGTTTTCTGTTGAAAGGCTATCGGACTGTTTTCCGGGCTGCATCATCCACGTCATTAGTTCTATGGGACTAACTTTGTGCTATATGCGGTAAAAGGGATGGAACAATGCCTGTAGATGGTATTGATTTAATACATTATACGTATGCGCATCAAGGTCTGGCAAACATGATCATTCTGGAGGTGAGGGATGCCGAGATTTACGCGGAACTATACGAAGAAAATCGGGCTGCCGGCTGGGGCGCTGATTCACCTGGGGGAGCAGAAGGTTGAGGAGCCGGAGCTTTCGGTTATCAGCTATAACGAGGCGGAAGTACGGCAGGCTATGCCGAAGAGCTTTGGTGAAGTCGAGCAGTATCGAAAGCCGGAGATGGTTTTGTGGCTCAATATTGACGGGCTTCATGATACGGTGCTGATCGATGCAGCTGGTAAAGCTTTCGGGATTCATCCGCTGGTGCTCGAGGATATCCTGCATGTAGGGCAGCGACCAAAGATTGACGAGTTCGAGACGTTTGTGTTTATTGTACTGCGCATGCTCTCCTATGATGATGCATGTGAACGGGTGGTGGAGGAGCAGGTGAGCCTGGTCCTGGGCGACGGGTTCGTGCTTTCATTCCAGGAAAAGCCGGGAGATGTGTTCGCTGCGGTAAGGGAGCGGATCCTGAAGGGGCAGACGAGGATCCGGCGGCAAAAGGCTGATTACCTGGCTTATGCGCTCATGGATGCGGTTATAGATAACTATTTCCACGTGCTGGACAGGATAGAACAGAAGATGGAGCGGCTGGACGAGGAGCTGTTCAGTGATTCATCGATGGAGACTTTCCAGCGGATCGGGGCAATGAAGAAGGAGCTGATCCTGCTTCGCAAGTCGACCTGGCCGTTAAGGGAGATAGTGGGGTCGATTACCAAAAGCGAGTTTGATGTGATCGATGAGAAGACCCTGGTTTATTTTCGTGATGTCCATGATCATATTATTCACGCTATCGATATTCTCGAGACCTTCCGTGATATGGCTTCGAGCATGCATGATACCTATATGAACTATGTCAACAACCGCATGAACGAGATCATGAAGGTGTTGACGGTGATCGCGACGATATTTATTCCACTTACCTTCATTGCCGGGATTTACGGCATGAATTTCCAGTATATGCCGGAACTTTCCTGGAGGTGGGGATATTTTGGTGTATTGGGTATGATGCTTGTGCTTTTTGCAGCTATGTTAGTCTATTTCAGGAGAAAAAAGTGGTTTTAACCGATACTGGTATATGGGGGGTGAAAAAGCTTGTCGAGCATGATGTGGTTCAATCCACCATAGGAGGGCTTCGTCTCTATTTTCGCAAGGTGGGGGGCGAGGTGCTGGTTGCGTCCGGGTATCGGAATCCGAAGGATGGAGCGTTTTTACCAGCTCCGGAGGATACTGCGAAATGGTCACGCTGGGTGAGCAGGGGAGATAATTCTGTAGTTGACATTCAACCGACTTTTCCGGATCGTTCACTGGTGGTGAAGCCAGATATGCCATTTCGTCTTGTCAGGGGGGCGCAAACCAAAATCTATGTAAGCGTTCCGGTATGGGTTGTCGTTGCTGTAGATGGTGCAAGGGCGAACCGTTTGCTTGCTGTTCCGACAGAGGTGCTGTCGAATACATGGTTCGGTACACTCAGGGAAGGGGAGCTCTGCTACTGGCATTCGTCAGGATTCCGCAGAGATGCATCACCTGGAAGTTTCCGTGAAGATCGTATTATCTGCCCTTTGCGGATCTACAATCAATCCTCGGAAGATTTTCCGGTGGAGAAGATCTGTCTCCGGCTCGAGAATTATTCATTGTACTGTGATGGGCAGCAACTTTGGTCCGACGAGGTCAGGATCAGCTACAAGGGGCCAGAGAGCATAAGCCAGGTCAAGGTTGTCGGGAAAGCTCCCGATGAGGCTCCTGAGGCAAGATTGCTTGCAACCCCCCTGAAGGAGATGAAGAAAAGCTTCGCAGCCAAGACGTTTTCCTCGATCAGGGAGTTTTCGGGGTTGACCGGTCAGTAATACGTTCATAACCATATGTGATGTAGTCCATGGAAGAACTAGGTTCACTGTTGCATTTAGATGCTCTGTTTCGCACGGAAATGCTTTTGTCTCTTGTGCGTGTAGGAGTATTGCTGTTGATCGCTCTGCCGCTCTTGACGGTATCGACGAAATGGATCCGTTCCTATGCCAGCAAGAAGCTTTCTTCCCAGCAGGGGATGGTGTTGAGCAAGATGATATACTATGGCGGTATGGTGATTATCCTGTTCGCTGTACTCGGGGAGTTCGGGTTCAAGCTCAGCCATCTGCTCGGTGCCGCTGGTATTATCGGGATCGGTGTGGGGTTTGCTTCGCAGACCAGTGCGTCGAACATTATCAGCGGGTTTTTCCTCATGGCAGAAAAACCGTTTGAGGTTGATGACATCATTACTGTCCAGGGGACGACAGGCGTCGTACTTTCTATCGATATGCTCTCTGTCAAGTTGAGGACCTTCGATAACAAGTATATCCGCATTCCCAATGAAACCCTTATAAAAAGCGAGATGACCAATATCACCCGTTTTCCGGTCAGAAGGGTGGATGTGCCGGTTGGCGTTGCCTATAAGGAGGATATAGGCAAGGTACGGGAGATATTGCTCGATGTGGCACAGAAAAACCCGCTTTGCCTGATCGATCCCCAGCCCATGGTGATATTCAACGGGTTTGGCAGTTCTTCACTGGATATGACGCTGCTTGCCTGGGCAGCAAAGGCTGACTGGCTTAACCTGAAGAACTCTATATACGAGCAGATCAAGGTCCGGTTCGACGAGGAAGGCATCGAGATACCGTTCCCCCATGTGTCGCTCTATGCCGGCTCTGTGACAGATCCCATGCCGGTGCGCATGGTTGACAAGGGGTAGCCGGAAGGCCTACCCCTTTTTTTTCTTCACTCCTGAAAAGACAGTCAGGGCGGCAATGACGCTGCCGATACCGATGCCGTAGAAGAGGATGCCTTCCTCCCCCTGCCACTTGATGACATGACCAAGGAAGACTACCCCCATGACGACCACAATCACGCCGATGAGCTTGTCTTTGAGATCATCCAGGGTATGGATGCTCAGCCAGTCGGGCAGGGCTATGTTGTCGTCGATAAAAAGCTCGTAAAGGCCAAGGGAGATGATATACATGACGGTGCCGAGAAGGAAGATGTCGGCTGTTTCGATAAAACTGAGCATAAGGGATTTTCCCCCTTTGGATGAAATGTAGCCGGCCTGCAGAGTATCGGATATCTGCTGGAACGTCAGCAGCCCTCCGTAGATGAAGAGGGTGATGGCAGCTGCAAGGGCGCCTGTTACACCGACGATCACCAGGTAGCGACTGGCTTTGAGGATGGTTTTCATAATGGAGGGGTAGTGGTTGTCTGATTAGTGCAGAATTGATTTGATCATGGCGTTGACATCGGCTTCGGTCTGCTGTTCTTCGCGAAGCAGCGCATTGAGTTGTCGGGTCAGTTCTTCTTCGTGTGTTATCGCAGAGGCCGTACCAAGCTGCCTGGCGATATCCTGTTTTTTCTGTCGGAAACTGTCGAGGATCAAGTGGCGGAAAGAGTCGAGAAATGCCGTAAGGCATCGTTTAGCTTTTTGTTGGCGTTCATCGTGTGCTTCTTGCCAGTGGCTGCTGAGGGGCGGGTCTATGAGGAGTCCTGACGCCATGTCGCGGGCTTCAGGTGAGTCCATGGTACCGATTTCATCTGTGATATCCAGGGTGAACCCTTCCTCAACGGCGCCTTCTTCCCTGTATCGTCTGACCAGGTGGTCCAGAATTGCGGCAGCGGCAGGGTGTGGTAGCCGCATCAGCTCACGATGGGAGCTGGCAAAATCGAGCACTTCGTTACCGTACTCGAGGCTTTCGAGAAGGGCTTTGAGGAACGTTTTTTCCAGTACCGTGATGTTTCCGGATGTGCTGCTTCGTGGTTGCTGCTGTTCAGGCGGCTGGTAGGCGGTACTGGCTGATGGGTTCCGTTTCGATCTCTGGAGTTCCGCCATGATTGATTTGAGCACCGGGGTGCTGATGGAGAGCTTCTGTTCGAGTTCCTGCAGGTACAGTTCACGCCGAACGGTATCGGGGACGAGTGAAACGGCCCGCAGCATTTCACGTATGGCGGCAGCTTTTTTTTCCGGGTTTTCAAACTGCTGGTGCCGGTTGTAGTACTTTAGCTGGAAATCGATGAACGAGAGCCTGTTTTCCTGGATATAGGCTTCAAATTGTTCCCGTCCGTGTCGCTTGATATAGCTGTCAGGATCTTCCGTAGGAGGAAGGGTTGCAACTGCCGGTGTCAGGTCCGACTTGAGGAGGATATGTATACCTCCCAACATCGACTTCAGCCCGGCCTCGTCTCCGTCGTAGAGGAAGAGCACCTGCTTGCAGTAGCGCATGAGCATGCTGGCCTGGTTAGGGGTCAGGGCTGTGCCGCATGAGGCGACAGCTGTCGGGATGCCTGCCTGGTGGAGTGCCAGTACATCCATATAGCCTTCGACAAGGATGGCCTCTTCTTTTTTGCGTATGGCATCTTTTGCCGCATGCAAACCGTAAAGGACTTTTGATTTTTCGAAAAGCGCTGTTTCCGGAGAGTTGAGGTATTTCGGGGTATCCTTGTCGTTTTTCAGGGTCCTGCCACCGAACCCTACCACCTGGCCTCCTACTGAAAAGATCGGGAACATGATCCGTTCCCGGAAATAGTCGTAACTGCTTTGTTTCCGTTCGTTACGGTACAGGAGTCCCGTCCTGGCCAGCTGGTTGGGCAGGATGGATGCGGTGGCTGCCTGTTTGAGCAGGAAGTCCCAGCTGTCCGGAGCGTAGCCGAGACCGAACGAGGTAATGGTTTTTCTCGACAGGCCGCGCTTGTTGGTTAGGTAATCGAGGGCATGCTGTGCCTGTTCTCCATGGAGCATACGGTTGTAGAGGCGACCGGCCCATTTGAGGGTTTCGTAGTCGCTCTGTTCCTCTTGAGTCGGTTTCCGGCTGCCGGCCCGGTAGCTGCTGATATCTATTCCTGCACGTTTAGCCAGGAGTTCTGCGGCTTCGGGAAAGGAGATTTTTTCCATCTCCATGAGGAAGGTGAAGACATTTCCTCCTTTGCCAGACGAGAAGCATTTGAAGATCTGCTTGTCCGTTGAGACAACGAATGACGGGGTCTTTTCAGTCGTGAACGGTGATAGCGCCTTGAAATTCCTGCCTGATGGACGCAGCTGTACATAGTCTGAAATGACATCTGCTATGTCTACGGACTGGCGGATTTCATCGATTTTTTTCTGGGGTATCATCTCCGGCGCACCTGTTCGTCGTGTTGTTCATTTTTCTGTCAGTGATATGATAGGAGAGAATCCCGAATTCCCAAAAGGCAGTCTGCTGAAGCCAGTTTTATTTGTAATTTTATTGAAGATGTAATTACTTAAATTTACTGCAATACGTCTTTTTATGAAGCTTTTCTCTCATTGCTTAATAGTACCATTATGAAGCAGGGGCTTTTTACCGCAATACTTATCGTTGTTACCTATCTCGTTTCCCTGGGTTTTTACATCTGGATGGGGACTACCCCTCCGGATTCAATGTTCCATGCGGTCTATCAGGGGGGACCTGTGGTATCGGTGCTGATGGCACTTATACTGATGGTGATCGCCTATATCGTCGAGAGGATCATTGCTCTCAACAAGGCTGCAGGTAAGGGGAGTATACCTGAATTCGTCAAAAGCCTCAAGCAGGATGTTGACCAGGGTCTGATTGACGATGCAATAGCTAAGTGCGACGATCACCAGAGTTCACTTGCCGCAGTACTGCGAGCTGTGTTCGATCGTTACAAAAGCCTTCAGCTGCATAACGTGACAGATCGGGGCAAAAAGATTTCGGAGCTTGAAAAAGCAGTTGAGGAAGCCACGATCATGGAGATGCCTCTCCTGGAAAAAAATCTTGTGGCCATATCTACTATAGCCTCGATTTCGACCATGGTCGGTCTTCTGGGTACAACTATGGGTATGATCAGGGCGTTTACTGCCATGGCTAATAGCGGAGCACCTGATGCAGTGCAGCTTTCACTGGGTATTTCTGAAGCGTTGTTCAATACAGCGCTTGGGATTCTTGGCGGGATCATGGGTATCGTGACCTACAATGTGTTTACCAACAAGGTCGACCGTTTTACCTACATGATCGATGAGGCGGCGTTTTATATTATTCAGACGCTCGGGTCCACCAAATCCCAAGATTAACAGGACGCTTTTCCTATGGCAAAGATCAAGTCCAGGAGGATAGGTTTCAGGATAGACATGACCCCGATGGTAGACGTCGCGTTCCTGCTCCTGACCTTCTTCATGCTGACTACCAAGTTCAAACCGCCGGAAACCGTGCAGATTGATCTGCCTTCTTCGCATGCGGAGCAGAAAGTCCCTGAGTCTGGCGTGCTGACCGTGAGCATCAGTGATGACAATCGTTATTTCATGGGTGTTTCTTCACAGCAGACCAGGGAGGATATATTCGAACGCCTGATAGCCCCGGTGCTGCAAGAAGGGGGGATGACAGATGCTGCAGTTGCCGATTCCCTGCAACAGTTCAGGCTTGCCGAGAGCTTTCCTGTAGAACGTGGTCTGCTGGAACAGTATATCATGATGGCAAGGATTTCGAACCAGAGGATCAGGCCGGTTGTGCGGGCCGATATGGATGCCGATTTCCAGACGGTCGATTATGTGCTGAAGTTGTTCAAGGAATCCAACATCCTTACGTTCAACCTGGTAACCGTTCTTGAAAAGGAGGGAGGCTGAGATGGGAATGGTTGACGCACCAAACGACAGGAAAGCCGGGAGAAAAGGCAGGCGGCGCAAGCGGTTGGGGTTCCATTTGGACATGACCCCGATGGTTGACGTGGCGTTTCTGCTCCTGACTTTTTTCATGCTGACAACAACGTTCAGCAAAGCCAATACCATGGAGATCAATATTCCTCCTGAGAGTGGTGAGGTGAAGATCGCGGAACATAACGTTTTGACCCTCAGGGTTGTCGATCAGGCGGAGGTGTACTGGGCCATAGGCGAGCAGGCCCCGCAGCGCATACCTCTGTATGAAGCAGGACTCGGATCTGAGGCGATGATGTTTTCCGAAGCCATGCGCATGATGCTTCGCCAGCAGACGGCAGCTAACGAACGTCTTGTCATCGTTGTCAAGCTCAGCCCGAAGGCCAAGTACAAATACCTTGTAGACCTGATAGACGAGTTCAACCTGCTTGCTCTGGACCGTTTCAGTCTCGATGATTTTACCGGGGATGACGCCAGGGCTGTAGGGCTGTCGGGGGTAACTACCAATCACCAGGAGTTGTAACGCGTGTCGACCAAATTAGAAGATCTCCACGAGAAGCATGCTCTCCCGAAAGTCAGGAGATGGACGTTCAGGGATGGGTTCCTCGATACAGAACGTATACGGCGGATTACCTATGGCAATCTCGTACTACGTCAGCAGAGCCATCTGTATCTTGGCCATGGGGTGATTGTCGCTGTACTTATGCTTTCGGTGTTCTGGCTGGTGAGTGCGAACTGGGGATCCCTGGGTAGTCTGTTAGGCTTTGCCGGCGAAGAGGTGGATGACCCTACCTGCTACACTGTTATTTCTAACGTAACCCAGTTGCCTCCTCCGCCTCCCATAGAACGTCCAGCTCCGCCGAAACCCGTGCAGAAGGCTGCGCCTGCACCAGCGGTTGAAAAACCTGCGAATGTCGGCAAGGTCAAGAAGGTCAAAAAAGAAGAGGCCCCCCCCGAGCAGACCCTTGCTACCCAGAAAGAGATTCGTAAGGTCAATACAACGGCAGCCGGAGCCGGAGCCGGGATTGCAAACGGACCGGTATTCGTACCATGCGAGATCATGCCGACCTTCATGCACCAGAAAAAACCGAGGTATCCAGATATTGCCCGCAGGGCGGGAATCGAGGGGAAGGTGATAGTCAGTGTGCTTGTCTCTGAGACCGGCAAGCCGATCAAGGCGGCTATTGTCAAAAGGATTCCCTCAGACTGCACTGTGTTCGACCAGGCTGCCGTTGAAGCTTTGATGAAGTCGACCTATTCGCCAGGGATACAGAATGGTACACCTGTCAAGGTGTGGCTGACGGTGCCGATGCGTTTCAAGCTGGATTGAGGTTCAGGTTTCCTTCTCTTTATAGAGGATAGCATAAGCGATCCAGGCATACGCTGCCAACAGGAGCGGTGGAGCTACATTGAGCGAAAAAAAACCGTCTACGCTCTTTTCCAGGTACATTCCCGTATATGAAACGATAAGTACACCTACCCCTATGGCAAGAAAGATGTAGTTCTTTCTGCCAAGGGGCATGGGGGCGTTTTGCGGTTTGTTGCCGCTATTTTTCGTTCGTGAAGATTTCATCGAGGCAATCGATACATTTCCGTGCTTCAGTTGCAGTGATCGTAAGAGGCGGAAGGAGCCTGATGACATCCTGGCTGGTGGCGTTGACGATGACCTGGCGCTGGAGGGCTTCGCGTACGTAATAGGCAGCTTCGCGGTGGACCGTTATGCCTATCATGAGCCCGTACTGGCGGATGTCGATGATCTGGGAGTGACGAGTTGCAAGCTCCTGGAATGCAGCATGCATCATGGTCCCGACAGTTGCTGCATGCTCCATCACTTTGTCCTCGAAGAGTGCGGTGATCAGTGCCAGGCCAGCAGCACATGCGACCGGGTTGCCGCCGAATGTCGTGCCATGATTGCCTGCACTGAGGACGCCTGCAACGAGATCGCTTCCCACTACTGCAGCAAGAGGCAGCCCGCCACCGAGGGGCTTGGCCAGGCAGACCAGGTCCGGCTGCAGGGTTGTGTGCATGTAACTGCAGAATTTGCCTGTGCGACCGCACCCAGCCTGGATCTCATCGGCAACGATGAGGAAACCGTATTGTTTCTTCAACGACTGTAACGTTTCCATGAATTCATTCGATACCCTGTGGATGCCGCCTTCCCCCTGCACCGTTTCGATAAAGACGGCAGCGGTTCTGCTGCTGACTTTACGAGCAAGGTCATCGATATCATTGAACTCGATGGTTCCGGTGCCGGGAAGAAGGGGTTCAAATCCTTCGAGGTATTTTGCCTTTGCTGTCAGTGACATGGCACCATAGGTCCTCCCGTGGAAGCAGTTCGAGAGCGAGAGAACTTCCTTTTTATCGGCATCGCCGGATTGGGCTGCCCATTTCCTCGAAATTTTGATTGCCGCTTCGATCGCTTCTGTTCCGCTGTTGGCAAAAAAGACCTTTGACAGGCCGGTGATTTCCCTGAGTTTTGCGGCCAGGTCGAACTGCGGAGCGAGCATGAAGAGGTTCGATGCGTGGATGATTTTTTCTGCCTGTACAGAAATTGCATCGATAAGGCGTCTGTCACCGTAACCAAGGGCATTGACCCCTATCCCTGAAATCATGTCGAGGTAACGCGTGCCGTCTTCAGCAACGAGGTAGGAACCCTCACCGTGGTCGATGGCAAGCGGAAGACGGGCATAGTTATGGAAAAAGAGTTGCTGCTCGGTATCTGTTGTTAGAGTGGAGGTCATGGCAATATGTGGTAGAGGTTATCGCGATGTTTGTTATTCCTTGTCACGAGGATGTTGCAGAGCCCTGTACAGTCGTATAACGCCATAAGCGCCCACAAGGAGCGCTATAGCGTAAAGGTCGTTTTTTTCAGCTCCAGGGGTTTCGGCCATGACCAGTGCGATATAGCCGGAAAGACCCAGGAACAGTGATGCCGTCACGAGTTGCAGGGATTTCATGACGGAGTTTTGGTAGCACAAGGTTTTTTCTGAGGATAGAAACGCCACTCCTTGTTGACAATAAGACGTGCACCATACCCGAATGTGAAGTACGACCATCCCCACTGCATCAGCACCAGGATTCTGTGCTTGAAGGTGGTAAGGTAGTAAATATGTACAAGAAGCCAGGTGAGCCAGGCCGGGGCACCGTCAAATTTGAGCTTGCCTACTTCGACGATAGCCTTGTTGCGGCCGATGGTCGCCATTTGACCCTTGTCATTGTACTTGAAAGGTTTTCGCACCTTGCCTTTAAGGTCGCGCAGGATGTTACGGGCAATGGCGCGCCCTTCCTGGACAGCAACAGGAGCCATGCCGGGAAGCGGTACATTGTTATAATGGGCAAAATGGGCCTGGTCACCTCCGACAAATACTTCAGGGTATCCGGGAACGGAAAGATCCTCTTCAACGATGATTCTTCCTGAACGGTCGGTTTCAGCATCCATATTCCATCCCTGGCCGATGGCGCGAACGCCTGCAGCCCAGAGTACCGTAGCTGATTCTATACGTTCATTGCCAATCTGCACACCATTTGCGTCTACATTGGTGACCATGCTGCTCGACCAGATCTGTACTCCGAGCTGCTCGAGGGCCCTGGTCGCCCTGCTGGCGAGTTCGGGAGCGAATGATCCCAGTATCCTTGGCGCTGCTTCTACGATGAATATACGAGTGAGCTTGGGGTCGATATTACGGTAGAATTTTGAAAGCGTATGGCGGCTCATCTCGCCGATCGAGCCCGCGAGCTCAACACCTGTCGGGCCTCCACCAACAATGACAAAGGTGAGGAGTTTTTTCCGCGCTACCGGGTCTGTTGTCCGTTCGGCCGCTTCATAAGCTTCCATGACCCTTCTGCGGATCTCGGTCGCCTGGGCTATGGTCTTGAGGCCCGGGGCATACTCTTCCCAATGTTCGTTACCGAAATAATGATGTTTGACGCCGCAGGCCAGAACCAGGTAGTCGTAGTCAATGTCGCCAAAGTCAGTGCTGATCTTTCTCTCCTGGAGGTTGACCGATTCCACTATGCCTTTGAATACGGTTATGTTTCTGAAGTGGGCAAGCATGTTGCGCAACGGTTCGGCAATATCCCCGGGGCCAAGTGCCGACATAGCCACCTGGTAGAGCAGGGGCTGAAAAAGATGGTAATTTTTTCTGTCTATCAGGGTGATCCTGATATCCTTTTTATTGCCGAGTTCCCTTGCCGCTTTGATCCCGGCAAAGCCACCGCCTACTATTACAACGTGTGTCATATCTGCTGTATTCCCTATAAGGGATTATCTTGTAAAGAGTTATGTGTGCTTGTGCACTGGGTGCTCCATCCTTTCGGCAAGGCGGCATCCGTGCGTAATTTCAGATTTATTTTGAAAATATGAAAATAAAAACCGGAGTATATATCGAAGTGGTTTTTGTGCGCTTCAGGTCAGGGATTCGATAAGCTCCCGCTGCTGCGGGAATTTCCTTGTCAGTGCTTCCCGTTCTGCAAACGTGAAGTCGTTGAAATCGAAACCCGGGGAGACGACGCAACTGGTGAGGGTGTACTGTCCAGCGGTCGTTTCCGTTTCATGGCGAGCCCCAAACCATGTGTTGGCAGGCACCATACCCTGCATACGGCCTTGTTGTGGGTCCAGGGTGAATGAAGAGGTGAATCCAACGTCGTGAAAGAGGTGGACGGTCAGTGGTGCTCCTGCATGGTAGAACCAGAGCTCATCTGATTTTATCCTGTGCAGACGGGAGCGGTCTCCTGATTTGAGCAAGTAAAATATAGCTGTCGCATAAGCTCGCTCTCCCTTGAATTCAGGGTTGCGGCGGAACTGGTAGGAGGCTTTACTTCTGTAGGTTTCCCTGAAGTAGCCTCCTTCCGGGTGTTGCTGAAGCTCGAGGGCTTCTATCCACTCGTCAGCTGATTGCATCGAGTTTTTCCTGAATTTTCCTGTTTTTCTGCCTGGCAGCATCGGCAAGCCTTTTGCGGAATTCGCCCAGTGCTTCCATGAGTGTTTCGTCGCCGATGGCAAGCATCTGTATCGCGAGAAGCGCTGCGTTGCGGGCATTGTCGATTCCTACGGTTGCTACCGGTATGCCTGCAGGCATCTGTACAATACTGTAAAGAGAATCCTGGCCGCTGAGTTTCTTGCTGTAAATCGGAACGCCAATGACTGGCAGCAGGGTAAGGGCGGCTGTGACGCCGGGAAGGTGTGCTGCCGCGCCTGCGCCGGCAATAAGCACCTTGAGGCCTCTGTCGGCAGCGCCTGAAGCGTACTGTTCAAGTTCTTTCGGGGTGCGATGTGCCGAGATGACCGAGACTTCATACGGGACGGCGAACTCATCGAGGACCAGTGCCGCCTCTTTCATGATATCGAAATCGGAGTCCGAGCCCATCAGTATGCCCACTTTTGGAACGTTGTTCTTTGGTGAATTGTGCATATATGGTAAACGCTGTGTATAGCCCCGACACTTTGCTTGCGGGACGTAACGATTTATGAAATTGCTGTTGATTTATGTATCTTCACGGGTACGTAAACTTCAAAAATAACACAACGCAAGGAAGATTACAATGGCAACAAATCTCGCAGAAAAGTATAGTAACCCCGGCCCGAGGTATACCAGTTATCCCACCATCCCTTCCTGGAGTGCAGATGGTGTGACACAGGATCAGTGGAAAGAGGCCATGGTAAAGGGATTCAATGACAGTAACGATACGACCGGTATCAGCCTGTACATTCATATTCCTTATTGCGAGAACTATTGTTATTTCTGCGGATGCAATGCCCATCGTACACAGGATCATGCATTCGAGGATCCTTATGTCGACGCTCTCCTCAAGGAGTGGCAGATGTATCTCGACGTTTTCCCGGGGAAGCTGAACGTCAAGGAGATGCATATCGGTGGCGGTACTCCTACCTTCCTGAGCCCGGAGAACCTGATTCGCCTCGTAGAAAGCATGTACAAGGATGTCAATCGCCTGGATGACTACATGTTCAGCTTCGAAACCAATCCACGCTCCACTACACGGGAGCACCTCGAGGCCCTCTACAGTGTTGGCTTCAGGCGCATGAGTTTCGGTATACAGGATTTCGATCCAATTGTGCAGGAAGAGATCAACCGTCCTCAGTCGTTCGAACTGGTCAAGGAAAAGGTTGATATCGCACGTGAAATCGGGTTCACCTCGATCAACTTCGATCTTGTCTATGGCTTGCCGAAGCAAACACTTGCAACCATTACCGACACGATCGACAAGGTGATGCAGCTTCGCCCGGACCGGCTTGCGTTTTACGCCTATGGTCACAATCCTCACATGTACGAAGGTCAGCGCCGTTTCAAGGAAGAGGATCTTCCTGTAGGAGCAGTCAAGCAGGAGCTTTACGACAAAGGTCGCGCCATGCTCGAGTCGATCGGGTACCATGAAATCGGCATGGACCATTTCGCCCTTGAAGGTGATACTTTATACGAGGCAGCGAAAAGCAGGACACTGCACAGGAACTTCATGGGCTATACCGAGAATACCACGCAGATGATGCTTGCCCTTGGTGCTTCGTCAATCAGCGATACCTGGTACGCGTTTGCTCAGAACGAAAGGAGTGATAAAAAATATATCGAAGCGATCAACGAGGGTCGGTTCCCGATTCTCAGAGGTCACCTGCTTACCGACGAAGACCTTGTGCTCCGTCGGCATATTCTCAACCTGATGTGCCGACAGGAGACTTCCTGGGCTGACCCTAAGCTCTATACTGAAGAGCTTGATGTAGCTAAGTTCAGGCTCGAGGACATGCAGAACGACGGTATTGTCGAACTGTTCGATAATGGTGTTCGCGTTACTGAGGAAGGTATTCCCTTCCTTCGTAATATCTGCATGGCTTTCGATGCGCGTCTCTGGAGGTCCGACAGCCTGTCGAAGGCTTATAATGTGTCGCGTGATATCCAGAAGGAGTACATCGAAAAGGCTCGCCAGGCAAAGCTTGCCGAGGTAAAAGGCTGAGGTTTGGTGGACAATACATATTCAGGGCGGCTTTTCAGCCGCCTTTTTTATGATCAGGAATCGAGAAGATATGGAGAAGAGAACAGTCAGGACAGGGTTTGTCGGAAGTGGCTGGGCACGTATCGCTCAGGCGCCGGCGTTCGAAATACTCGATGGCGTTGAGCTGACAGCTGTTGCCAGCCCTACGGAAAAAAGGCGCCGGAAGTTCCAGGAGCAGTTTTCCATTCCCCATGCCTATGCAGGTTGGGAAGACCTTGTGGCCTCTGAGGTTGATCTTGTCTGCATATCGGCTCCCCCTCATCTGCACTATCCTGTAGTGAAAGCGGCACTGGCTGCAGGTAAGCATGTACTGTGTGAAAAACCCATGGCGATGGATATGCAGGAGGCGGCTGACATGTGCCAAATGGCAGAGGTGGCTGACGGGTTCGCTTTGCTTGACCATGAACTGCGCTTTCATCCGGCTGTTCGCCAGGTTAAGCAGATGATTGAGAGCGGGGAGATCGGCCGGATATACAACGTGTGCGCGGAAGTGAATCTGGCGAGTCGAAGCAATCCATCGTTGCGTCATTCCTGGTGGAGCGAGGCCGTAAAGGGCGGGGGAGCGCTGGGGGCGATCGGTTCGCATCTCATCGATCTGCACCGTTTTCTCTTTGGGGAGATCTCCGAAGTGTGTTGTGACCTCCATACATGTATTCCTGCACGGCCGGATGCTGAGGGTAGGCTGGTTGCCGTCAGTTCTGATGACGGGTTCAGCATGATGATGCGTTTCGGGCCGGCTTCTTTATGTTTTGGATCCCCGGCATCGTTGCGAGTGACAACGGTCGCGAATTACACATCATTTCGGTACGAGGTCCATGGAAGCCTCAGGAGTGTGCGGTTCGATGGTGCCGGGCGGGTCTGGGAACTGCAGAATGGCGGAGCTAAAGGGGGGCGGAGCCTGATAGATCCTCCGCAATGGGCTGAGGTTGAACCGTCACTGTCATGGGATGACCTGGTACTCCAGGAAAAAATCCGGCAGTCTTCGCTCTGGGTTCACGGGATTTTCGCGGTTGGATTTGCCTTTTTTGCCCACAGGCTGGTGAGAGCCGCTCAGCGAGGGGAGAAAAGCATTACCGATGCAGCGACATTCGATGACGGTTTTGCTGTTCAGCGCGTTATGGCAGCCTGTCACGTATCGGCCGCAAGCCGTCGATGGGAAAAAGTACCGGCACGCACTACCTGAAAAGATTCTATGGCTCTGAGGGGAGTCTGCAGTAGATCCGTTCATGCCAGGGCTTGTTCCCAGAGTTCGTACTGCCGTTCGAGTTCTTGTTCTACCTTGCCATATTCCCTGAGTGTCGATTCGGTCTCCTCGGCCGGTTTCTGGTAAAAGTCGTTCTTGCCCATTACCAGCTCCAGCTTTTCCTTTCGGAGTTCAAGTTCAGCGATTTTTTTTTCGATGGATTCTGCTTTTCTGCCGTTGCTGTTCGCCTTGGGTTGCGCGGGAGTCTGTTTCCCTGCTTTTTTCTGCGTGGTTACCGATGGGGCTGTTGCTTGCACTTCTTCTTCGGCTTTGCGATTTTTTTCGGATTTTTGCAGATACTCGCCATAGCTTCCAAGGTAGAGTTGAAGCGACCCATTGCGGATTTCCACAACTTTATTGACCAGGCTGTCGAGGAAGTAACGGTCATGGCTGACAAGCAGCATGGTGCCATCATAGTTCTCCAGTGCATCGATCAGCATTTCCTTGGAGCGCATGTCGAGGTGGTTAGTTGGTTCATCCATAATGAGCAGGTTGGATGCCTGCAGCAGGATTTTTGCCAGTGCTACCCTGGATTTTTCTCCTCCCGAAAGAACGCCGATTTTTTTCTCGACGCTGTCGCCGCTGAACAGGAAACAGCCAAGGATATCCCGTATTCGTCTCTGAGAGGCTGCATCGGGGGCAGCTTGCAGCATCTCTTCGAGTATCGTGTTGCTTGTCTCGAGTTCCTCTGTCTGGTGCTGTCCGAAATAGCTCATCGAGACGTTATGCCCCAATGTTCGAGTTCCCTCATGCTCGAGATTACCTGCCACAATCCGGCAGAAGGTTGTTTTACCGGCACCGTTCGATCCGACAACAGCGATTCTGTCGCCCCGTAATACCTCGAGATCGATATTTCGGAGGATCTGTTTCATGCTGCCGTCAGGAGTCGGGTAGGATTTGCCTATTTCGCTGAAGCGAAGTACTTCCCGGCCGGAAGGATTGGCTTTCGGAAAGCTGAACGAAATTTTCGAATTGTCCTCCTCCGGGGCTACCAGCTCCTCTTCAAGCCTTTGCATCTGACGCAACCTGCTTTGAGCCTGTCGTGCCTTGGTTGCCTTGTAGCGGAACCTGTCGACAAATGATTGGAGGTGGGCTATTTTCTTTTTGTCATTTTCATAACGGGCCATCATCAGCTCGAACCGTTCAGCCTTCTCTTTTTCGTAGTAGCTGTAATTGCCCTTGTATTCAGTGATCGTTCTGAAATTGATTTCCAGTGTTTTCGTGGTGATCTTGTCGAGGAAGAAACGATCGTGAGACACTATGACGCAGCTGTGATCATAATTGAGCAGGTAGTTTTCCAGCCACCTGAGTGAGTCGATGTCGAGGTGGTTGGTTGGCTCGTCAAGCAGGAGAAGTGTCGGGTTCTGGAGAAGAAGTTTTGCAATCAGGAGGCGCATCTGCCAGCCGCCTGAGAATTCACGAACTTTCTTGTGAAAGCTTTCACGAGAGAAGCCGAGTCCGGTAAGTATCTTTTCGGCCTCTCCTTCCATGGTATAACCGCCAAGCCGTTCGAATTCATGCGAGGCTTCAGTGAATTTTTCGATCAGCTTGTGGTAGGCATCGCTTTCATGATCCTGCCCCGGAGCTTCCAGCTCCTGCTGGAGCCGCTCGATACGTTCCGATATGGCATTAAGTTTTTTGTTCGCCTGAAGAGCGTAATGCAGGGCCGTGGTTTCCAGGTCGTCTTCGAAGGAGATTTCCTGTGGCAGGTAGCCTATGGTCGTGCTGGCTGATTTGGTAATCTCTCCACTGGAAATGACTTCTGTTCCGGAACCTGTCGCAGTAATGAAGCGAAGCAGCGTTGATTTGCCTGTACCGTTCAGACCGACAAGGCCTACACGGTCTTTGTCGCCAATGCGGAAGGATGCGTTGTTGAGAAGTTCCTTGGTGCCTGCTGAAAGGCTGATGTTACGTGCGTCAAACATGGCTGATTATATCTATTTGGAGCGTAAGATATCATAATTCCTGAAATGCCCTTGCATCAGATGCTTGCGGGAGGCTTTGACAGGCTGTTGAGGCAGAAAAAAGTTTTTTGAAAAAAAATGCAAGGAGGGCGCTAAAGCGTCGTCTTATGATGTGAAGGTGCTTGAAGAGGTTCAGGTGTCTTTACTAATCCGTTAGGTTAGTGTTGCTGCTGTAGAACAATATGGAAGGCCAGTATGACTGGTATTGTTACGAGACGAGAGCGATGATTGTTACGTGATGATGGACTGTTTTCAGATTGAATACTGGCCTTCTGTACTTGGAAACGAAAAACCCTCTGCTCAGCAGAGGGTTTTTTCGTTCTATCCAAGGCTGTATCGAGTTCAGGCCAGGGCCTTCTGCACCTGCTGGGCTGCATCTCGCAGTCCGCTGGCGGCAATAAGGTTGATGCCAGATTCGTCAAGCATTTTCTGGGCGATTTCGGCATTTGTACCTTCGAGCCTTACGATGACCGGAAGGTCGAGTCCAACTTTTTTAGCAGCCTCTATGACACCGCCGGCAACACGGTCGCAGCGGACAATACCACCGAAAATATTGATCAGGATCGCTTTGACATTTTTGTCTTTCATGATGATCTTGAATCCTTCTTCAACGGTCTCAGGGCTTGCCCCACCGCCAACGTCGAGGAAGTTCGCTGGTCTTCCGCCTGCCAGCTGGATCATGTCCATGGTTGCCATGGCCAGGCCAGCGCCATTGACCATGCAGCCAACGTTGCCGTCGAGACGGACATAGTTGAGGTTTGATTTCGATGCTTCTACTTCAAAAGGATCCTCTTCGCTGATATCACGAAGCTCAAGGAAATCCTTATGACGGTAAAGCGCGCTTGAATCGAAATTGATTTTGGCATCGAGCGCAAGCACACGACCTTCCTTGGTGACAACCAGCGGGTTGATTTCAGCAAGGGAGGCATCTATGGACGTATAGGCGTTGTAGAGCGCAGTGATGAACTTGACTGCATTCTTGAATTTCTCGCCTTCCAGTTCAAGGAAGAATGCTGCCTGGCGAGCCTGGAAGGCCTGCAGACCCTGGGTCGGGTGAATCTGTAGTTTAAGGATCCTCTCAGGTGATTCTTCGGCAACAGTCTCGATTTCCATACCGCCCTCTGTCGATACCATCAGGACGTTTCTCGATGTTGCACGGTCCAGGGTAATGCCTACATAGAACTCTTTTTCGATGTTCATCCCTTCTTCGACAAGAAGGCGACGAACCTCTTTTCCTTCCGGGCCGGTTTGATGGGTTACCAGGGTGCTGCCGAGCAGCTGCCTTGCAATCTCGAGTACTTCTTCAGGAGACTTGGCAAGCTTTACGCCTCCGGCCTTCCCGCGACCGCCGGCATGAATCTGGGCTTTAACGACAACAACAGGACTTTCCTGTTCCGCAAACAGCTGCTCTGCTGCCTGGCGGGCTTCTTCAGCGCTGAATGCCACGATTCCTTTTGGTACAGATACGCCGAACTTGCGGAGTATATCTTTACCTTGATATTCGTGAATATTCATGGTTTTCTTTCTTAATTAGCTGGGGAACAGATTTCTGTTCGCAAAGTGGGAAACAAAAGCTTAATTATAGCAAAAAAAGCTGGATAGGTAAAATGGAACTTTCTTCTTTCATGGAACAGGCTTTCCGCGAAGCGGTAAAGGCATACGAAAAAAAAGAGGTGCCGGTCGGTGCTGTTGTGTTCGATGCCAACGGCTACGTTGTCGGCAAGGGGCATAACCAGGTCGAGGAATTACGGGATGCAACCGCTCATGCTGAAATAATCGCCATGACCTCAGCTATGGCTACCCTGGGCAGCAAGTTCCTCAAAGAGTGTACGTTAGCTGTTACCCTCGAGCCCTGTCCCATGTGTGCGGGAGCGATAGTTAACGCCAGGGTCGGAAGGTTGGTATTCGGTGCATACGATCCCAAGATGGGAGCTTGCGGTTCAGTACTCAATATCACTGGCTGTTCGGCGCTCAACCACCAGCCTGAGGTGTACGGTGGTATACTCGAGAACAAGTCAGAAAGCCTGCTCCAGGATTTTTTCAGAGGGTTGCGGAACCGGGGCTAGTTGTTTTCCCGCATAAAACCTTTGAGCGAATTTGCCAGGTGTACCACCAGGTCTTGGGCAATCCCGCCTTTTTCACCACCCGCAGGGATATTGTCAAGGCTTTCGATACCGGCATTTTTTACCGCCTTGCTGATAGTGACCGAGAGGATCGGATTGCATTCCTTGACGATTTCCTTGAGCAGGAATGCCGACTCGAACCTGCTTTGTTCTATCACTTCCCGGTAGTCCTCCTTTGAGAGCATTTGTGAGTAGCGGGTGCAGATAGTACCTGCCAGGCAGGTGAGGTACGTGTTGGTTGCTCCCGCAAGGAAAAGGTTCATGAAAAACGGTGTGAGCAGGTTGCCTGCCGGTAAGAGAGATGAGAGCGTGTTGCTGAATGAAGACTGGATGATTGGTTTTATGTGCAACGGAAGCTCTTCCTTGCTGAAATCGGCAAGCGGAAGTGATGCATAGGTCATACGGCAGAGCGAGATATAGCCTTTCAGGGATGGTTTTCCGTGGTGCAGCTGGTAGATGCTCCAGATCATTTTCAGGTTGTTGAGCATCGATGTGCTGGTGCCATACGAGGTGTTCTGGGCAAATGCCCCGATGAAAAAGTTTTTCGTTGCAACCTTTTTGATGTTGGTATAAGCGTCTGTCTGCAGCAATTTCATGTTTTCCTTCAGCCACCTGGCATCACGTTCCGCAGGAGACGGTGTTGGGTGCCTGGGGTGGATAGGCATGCGTGCTCCAAGGGCTTTGATGTAGTTGCCTGAAGAGGGGGATGATTCGGTTTCAGGAAGCCTGGGCATGGCGGGTTCGTGCCACACGCTGTATGCCAGGCCGATGAAGAGGACGAGAGCACCAAACCCGAGTGCAATGGCTATCGGGGTGAGCAGGGGATGCATGGTGCCCAGCAGTGATGAAAACGCTGCAAGCTGGTTGATGAAGAACAGGAGGAGGAGCACTCCGAAGAGTATCGCTCCATACTTTACCAGGGTAACGAGCTTTTTCTGCATGGTAATCACCCCTTAGATGTTAGGGTTTACCCTACACCAGGGGGGCAGGGTTTTGCAATCTTGCCGTCTGTGCTGAACTGGTAGTCAAGGAAAATCTCTTCGGCTGACGGCAGGTACCACGTCCCTTCAGGCTGTTTGACCGTCGTTTCCTTGAGGCGGTAGGTCGTATCGCCGCAGGTCCAGCAGTCGTAGTTGGCCATACCGCTGCAGAGGCAGGTCTGGCCTTTTATCGTCATCGGCTTGTTATCGACTTTTGCTTCAAGCGCCTCGTAATATGCATTTATGTAGCCGCACTTGCCGCTGTTATCGAGCAGGTAGCCAAGTCCTTCACAGTTTGGCTTGGCTGTATAGCGCAGGGTAGGGGAGTTGCGCAGCATGCGCATAGGATAGCCTGTCGGTGACACGGTATTGACGACAATGTCTTGCTGTTCTGCGTTCAGGTACTCCTGTTTTACCTTGTCGGGAAGGCCTGATTCCCTGGCGATGGTAAAGCGGGTCGCAACCTGCACGCCGGCAGCTCCGGAAGCTATAAAGGTTGCTGCGTCTGTACCTGTGAATATGCCTCCTGCAGCTATGACAGGTATCTGGAGTTCCTCTTTTTTCAGGTAGGCTATAACTTCCGCCACAATGCTTTGCAGGTCATAATTCTGCCAGTCGTCAGGTGCGAAGCCAAGGTGTCCGCCAGCCAGAGGGCCTTCGACAATGATATAGTCTGGAAGTCGATCGAGCTTGATGGCACGCTTGAGGAAAATGGTCAGCGCCCTGAGCGAAGAGATAATGATGCCTATGTTGACATCCTTGAATCGAGGGTGATCCTTTATCAGGTCAAGTGTCCGGATGTTGAGCCCTGCTGCAAGTGTGAGGCCATCTATACCGGCATCCATAGCTGCTGCCAGGCGTGCTTTCAGGGTCGACGCAGAATCCCGCATGGTAAGTTTTTCCATGCAGTTCATGAAGATCGCCCCGTTGCCGCTTTTCTGTGAGACGGTATGCTCAACGTACTTTTTCTGGGCTTCTGCAACATCTTCAAGGTCGAAATAAAGGTCAGATTTGTCGCGGTTACCGGCGTTATAACTGTATTTCTTCCTTTTTTTTGTCGTGTAGGAGGTGCTTAGGATCTGGTCGCAGACATAGCAGACTTCAGCATCGGAAATATGGCCTATTCCCCCCAGTTTTTCAGCAGAAAGTGCCAGTTCTGTTGTGGAGATGTTGACTCCCATTCCACCGATGATGATCGGTACATATTCCTTGTCACGGAGCTGGAACCTGTAGTTGTCTACCTTCATGTTTATTGTTCGATCTGTTACTGGCTAACGGGGGCCAGGCTTTGAATCGCCTCGCTAAGCTGCGCCGTTCTGGATGCACTTAAAGACATTTAAGATATCATATTTGCATCTATAAATCTATAATCATCTCTCAGATTTCCCGGTTTTTCAGCATTGGGACACTCTTTTTGCTTCTTTAGCTGTAAGGTTTGATGATGTTTGAGAAAAGAGAGGGAGATTGTTAAATTGTACATACCCGTTTTTTTAAGCCAAAAAGGGCGCAACACCCTTGATTTTTTACTTCAGGACCAATCAGGAGGACATTTTATGATAAAGCTGGTGCTGCTCAGGCATGGCGAAAGTCAGTGGAACAGGGAAAACCGTTTCACCGGATGGAAGGATATCGATCTTACCGAAAAGGGGGTCGGGGAGGCCCGTTCTGCAGGCGATCTGATGCAAGCAGAAGGGCTTACATTCGATGTAGCTTATACCTCCGTGCTCAAGCGCGCTATCCGCACGCTTTGGAACGCACTCGACAGAATGGACCTGATGTGGATCCCGGTCAACCGTACATGGCGACTCAACGAACGGCATTACGGCTCATTGCAGGGGCTCAACAAGTCGGAGACAGCCGAACTGCATGGTGAAGAACAGGTGCTGGTCTGGAGGCGCAGTTACGATACGCCCCCACCGGCTCTGGAGAAAGATGATGAACGTTACCCAGGCAATGACCGCAGGTACGCTTCCCTCGATGCATCTGAAATTCCTGTGACCGAATGCCTGAAGGACACCGTGGCCCGTTTCCTTCCATACTGGAGCGAAGAGATCGAGCCTGCCATCAAGGCTGGCAAGCGGGTGCTTATCGTTGCGCATGGTAATTCACTGCGTGCCCTGGTTAAATATCTCGATAATGTCAGTGAGGAGGATATCGTAGGTCTCAACATTCCTACAGGTATTCCCCTGGTTTACGAGCTCGATGACAACCTTAAGCCACTACGCCATTACTACCTGGGAGATCAGGAGGCTGCTGCCAAGGCTGCGGCAGCGGTGGCAAGTCAGGGGTGCAAGTAGCGCCTTACGGCACCCTTCGTGGCGGAATTTTTATCTGAAAAGATTATATTCAGCACTTCAGATTCGGGGCACCTTTTTTGAAATCTAGAAAGATGTATCAGGACAATATGAAAGTAATGCAAGCAAAGGGGCTTTATGACCCGCAGTACGAGCACGATGCGTGCGGCGTTGGGTTTGTTGCCAATATCAAGGGAAAAAAGTCCCACGAAATAGTGATGCAGGGGTTGGAAGTTCTTGAAAAACTCAAACATCGCGGTGCTTGCGGATGGGAGAAGAATACAGGTGACGGTTCAGGTATCATGCTCCAGGTTCCGGACCGTTTTCTGAGAAAAGTGTGTGCCGAAAGGAATATCGAACTTCCTGCCGAAGGTGATTACGCTGTAGGCATGGCGTTCATGCCTCCCGAAATTTCGCAGCGAAGGGCTATAGAGGATATATGCCGCCAGATGGTGCAGGCGGAAGGACAGAAGTTTCTCGGGTTCCGCAAGGTTCCGACCGAAAACACTTCACTCGGCAGTACCGCAAAGGCGCAGGAGCCTGTTGTCAAGCAGTTTTTCGTTGCCCGCGGCAAAGGTGTGGCTTCACAGGAGGAGTTTGAACGCAAGCTCTACGTTATCCGTCGTCGCATCACCAAAAGGGTGAAATACACTGCAGGCCTTCTTGGGAGCAACTATTTCTATATCTGCAGCCTTTCGTCCAGAACGATTGTCTACAAGGGGATGCTGCTTCCTGAGCAGGTTTCCCTCTATTATCCTGAACTCAACGAGCCTGATGTCGAAAGTGCTATCTCCATGGTGCACTCCCGTTTCAGTACCAACACGTTCCCGAGCTGGGATCGGGCTCATCCATACAGATTCCTCAGCCACAATGGCGAAATCAATACACTGCGAGGAAATATCAACTGGATGAAGGCTCGCGAAAAGCATTTTAGCTCCGATCTGTTCGGTAGTGAAATAGAGGATATCAAGCCGGTTGTTTTGGAGGACGGCAGCGATGCAGCCATTCTCGATAACTCGTTCGAGTTCCTCGTACTGAGCGGACGTTCCATGGCTCACGCAGCCATGATGATGATACCCGAGCCGTGGACCGGGAGTTCCGATATGTCGGCAAAGAAAAAGGATTTTTACGAATACCACAGCTGCCTCATGGAGCCCTGGGATGGCCCGGCATGTGTATGTTTTACAGACGGCGTACAGATCGGTGCAATTCTCGACCGTAACGGCCTGAGACCGTCACGTTATTATATAACAACCGATGATCTCGTAGTCATGTCATCGGAAGCAGGTGTGCTCGATATCGAGCCGGAAAAGATTGTCAAGAAAGACCGCCTGCAGCCGGGACGCATGTTCCTGGTCGATACCGCAGAGGGGCGCATTGTCTCCGACGAGGAGATCAAATCAGGCATTTCCGGTGCTGAACCATACGGCGAATGGCTCAGGGAGAAAATGCTGGATCTCGACTCGTTGCCTGATCTGCCGCTCATAGCCAATCCTGATGAAGACAAGTACAGCATCACTGCCCGGCAGAAAGCCTTCGGTTATACTCAGGAGGATGTGAACCTGCAGATTCAGCCTATGGCTGCCAACGGTGTCGAACCAATCGCCTCGATGGGTAACGATACGCCGCTGGCCGTGCTGTCGAACAGACCGAAAATGCTGTATGACTACTTCAAACAGCTGTTCGCCCAGGTTACCAATCCGCCGATCGACTCAATTCGTGAAGAGGTGGTGACCTCCACTATGGTCATGCTTGGTACAGAAGGGAACCTTCTTGAACCTGATGCCTGCAGTTGCAGACGACTCAAGCTCGACAGGCCGATACTCTCCAACGAAGAACTTGAAAAGATCCGTGGCATAGACAAGCCTGGCTTCAGGGCCGTCACCATTCCGATTTTCTACAACGTCAGCGAGGGTGGCCAGGGTATCGAGAGTGAAATGCATGCAATATATCGCCGCTGTGAAGCCGAGATCAACGATGGCGCTAACCTGATCATCCTTTCAGACAAGGGTTCGCTGGAGAAGGAGCGTGCTCCGATTCCGGCCCTGCTGGCTGTTTCGGGGTTGCACCATTTCCTTATCAATGCCGGTCTGCGTACAAAGGTGGGGCTGATTCTCGAGTCTGCTGAGCCCAGAACGGTGCATCACTTCGCTCTTCTTGTCGGGTATGGTGTCGGCGCTGTCAATCCATACCTGGCATTCGAATCCATCAGGGTGCTGGTTGAAACGGGCCACCTGAAAATTGACGTGGCAACAGGCCATAAAAACTATATCAAGGCTATTGTCAAGGGGATAGTGAAAACCATGGCCAAGATGGGTATTTCAACCATCCAGAGCTACTGCGGGGCCCAGATTTTCGAAGCAGTTGGCCTGAATTCACAACTCGTGGACGCTTATTTCACACGTACCGCATCACGTATTGAAGGCATATGTCTCGATACGCTTGCCGAAGAGGCCCGTAAGCGCCATCATGCGGCTTTCCCAGAAACGGGGAACAAGGTTGACAGGGGGCTCGATGCAGGAGGTGAACGTAGGTGGCGCCACAGTGGCGAGTACCATCTCTTCAGTCCGGAATCCATTCATATGTTGCAGCACTCCTGTCGCACAACAGATTACGGGCTGTTCAGAAAATACGAGGAGCAGATCGACAATCAGAGCGAGCATCTCTGCACGTTGAGGGGCCTCATGGATATCAAGCTCAGCAAGAAGCCGGTTCCACTCGAAGAGGTTGAGCCTGTAGAAAATATACTGCGTCGCTTCAAATCCGGAGCAATGTCATACGGCTCCATCAGCCAGGAGGCGCATGAGACACTCGCAATTGCCATGAACCGTATCGGAGGCAAGAGCAATACCGGTGAGGGTGGTGAGGATCCTGAGCGTTTTACACCGGATGCCAACGGTGATTCCCGCATGTCGGCTATCAAGCAGGTTGCTTCCGGCCGTTTTGGTGTGACAAGTGAATATCTCACCAATGCGCAGGAGATTCAGATCAAGATGGCACAGGGTGCCAAGCCCGGTGAGGGCGGTCAGCTTCCCGGCTCTAAGGTCTATCCTTGGGTAGCCAGGACAAGGCATTCAACTCCTGGCGTGGGGCTGATTTCTCCGCCGCCACATCACGATATCTATTCGATCGAGGATCTTGCTCAGCTGATTCACGACCTGAAAAATGCAAACCGTTCAGCACGTATCAACGTCAAACTTGTGTCTACGGTAGGTGTGGGTACCATTGCTGCCGGCGTAGCCAAAGCGCATGCCGACGTGATTCTTATCAGCGGACACGATGGTGGTACAGGTGCATCACCGGTATCAAGCATCATGCATGCCGGGATGCCGTGGGAACTTGGCCTGGCAGAAACCCACCAGACCCTCGTGTTGAACAATCTCCGTAGCAGGGTGGTCGTCGAGGCTGACGGGCAGCTCAAGACTGCTCGTGACATCATTGTCGCCGCCTTGCTTGGAGCTGAAGAGTTTGGTTTTGCAACTACAGCTCTTGTTGTTATGGGTTGTGTTATGATGCGTGCCTGCCAGAACAACTCCTGTCCGGTTGGTGTGGCAACCCAGAATCCCGAACTTCGGAAGAATTTTACCGGTAAGCCTGAGCATGTCGAAAACTTTATGCGCTTCCTTGCAGAAGGTGTTCGTGAATACATGGCAAAGCTTGGTGTCAGGACTCTTAACGAGCTTGTTGGCAGGACAGATCTGCTTGAAATGAAGAAAGCAGTCCACCACTGGAAAGCCGAAGGGCTCGACCTGTCAAAGATTCTCTATCAGGCAGATCCTGGCGAGTTCGAGCAGGCGCCTTACAATACCTGTTGCCAGGATCATGGGCTAGAAGAGAGTCTCGATATGCAGACGCTCCTGAAAATCTGTGAGCCAGCTATCAAACGGGGCCAAAAAGTACAGAGCACGCTCCCGATCAGTAACATCAATCGTGTTGTCGGCACCATAGTTGGTAATGAGGTGACAAAGCGCTACGGAGGCAAGGGTCTTCCTGATGATACCATCCACCTGAAGTTCAATGGTTCGGCAGGGCAGAGTTTTGGTGCGTTCATTCCGAAGGGAATGACGCTTGAACTCGAAGGTGACGCCAACGACTATATCGGCAAAGGCCTTTCAGGTGGCAGGATTGTTGTCTATCCACCAAGCCAGTCGACCTTTGTTCCCGAAGAGAACATCATTATAGGTAACGTTGCATTCTATGGAGCAATAGCAGGGAAAGCCTATATAAGAGGCATGGCTGGCGAGCGATTCTGCGTTCGCAACAGTGGTCTCGAGGCAGTTGTCGAAGCTGTAGGGGATCATGGTTGCGAATACATGACAGGCGGTACCGTCGTCATTCTCGGCCAGACTGGTAAAAACTTCGCTGCCGGTATGAGTGGAGGTATAGCTTACGTTTACGATCCTGACGGGGTTTTCCCGTCTCGCTGCAACTGCCAGATGGTCGGTCTCGATACTGTGGATGATGGAGAAGAGACTGCAAACTTACGTGGTATGATTAATGCACATTACGAGTATACCAGAAGCGGTTGCGCTGCTGCTATCCTTGCTGACTGGGATAAAGCAAAAGCTTGCTTTGTCAAGGTGATTCCGCACGATTATAAGCGAGCTGTCACAGCTATGCAAGAGGTCGAGGCATCCGGCATGACTGGCGAAGAGGCGGTTATGGCGGCTTTTGTGAAAAATATCAATGACCCGGCACGCGTATCCGGGAACTGATCCCGCAGTGCGTTGACACTGGTAGACGTCTTGTCACTGTTAAAAGAAAACGAAGTATATGGGCAAACTTAACGGCTTTTTAGAGTATAAGAGGGAGATCCCCGCTGACAGGTCTCCCGCAGAGCGGGTCAAGGACTGGGGAGAGTTCCACGAGCATATGAGCGAAGAAGCTATGCAGGAGCAAGGTGCTCGATGCATGGACTGCGGTACGCCGTTCTGTCACACAGGCATTATGCTGAATGGCATGACATCGGGTTGTCCTATCCATAACCTGATACCTGAGTGGAACGATTACGTATACCAGGGGTTCTGGCATGAAGCATACGACAGATTACAGAAAACCAACAATTTCCCTGAATTCACCGGCAGGGTGTGCCCTGCGCCATGTGAAGGTTCCTGCGTTCTTGGTATAATAAATCCTCCGGTTACCATAAAGAATATCGAGTGCGCCATCATTGACCGTGCGTTCGAAGAGGGCTGGGTACAACCGAAGAAGATTGCTGTCAGGACTGGGAAAAAAGTCGCGATTGTAGGGTCTGGTCCTGCTGGACTTGCAGCAGCCGATCAGCTCAACAAGGCTGGTCATACGGTAACGGTATTCGAACGTGATGATCGTATTGGCGGCCTCCTCATGTATGGCATTCCTAACATGAAGCTCGACAAGGATGCTGTCGTGCAACGCAGGGTTGACCTTATGGAAAAAGAAGGGGTGACCTTTGTGACCAATACTGAAGTTGGCAAGGATATGTCGGCTGAAAAGCTCAATGACAGCTTCGATGCCGTGCTGCTTTGTACAGGTGCGACAAGGCCAAGGGATCTCGATGTTGAGGGCCGTAGCCTGAAAGGCGTGCATTTTGCAATGGATTATCTTCGTTCAGCGACCAAGTCAGTGCTTACGGGCTCGAATCCGGCCATTTCCGCCAAGGGCCTCGATGTGGTCGTGATTGGTGGTGGTGATACAGGTACTGACTGCGTGGCATCTGCTCTTCGCCAGGGGTGCAGGAGTGTGACACAGCTTGAAATTATGCCCGAGCCGCCAGCTTGTCGTCAGCCTGACAACCCATGGCCTGAATGGCCGAAAACCCTCAAGGTTGATTATGGCCAGGAAGAGGCAGCTGCGCTTCAGGGTGAAGATCCCAGGTGTTTTGCAGTGATGACCAAAAAGCTGATTGGTGATGATGCTGGCAGAGTTGCACACGTCGAGTTTTCCAGCGTTGATTGGGTACTGGATGAAGGCAGAATGGTGCCTCGTCCGGTGGCAGGTACGGAGAAAGTGATTCCAGGTCAGCTTGTCCTCCTGGCCATGGGTTTTCTTGGCCCAGAAGATGAATTGCTTAAATTACTCAATGTAGAGCAAACGGAACGATCAACTATCAAGGCCGGTTATGATGACTTCCGGACCAGCAGCGTAAAGGTTTTCGCTGCCGGAGACGCCCGAAGGGGTCAGAGCCTGATCGTATGGGCTATAAACGAGGGCCGGGCTGCTGCCCGGGAAGTGGACAGATATCTTATGGGTTCGTCCTATCTACCTTAAACTACGGGACAGCGTTGATGGAAAAACAGAAATTGCAGGAACTGCTCGAAGAACTGCATAAGGAACTCGAGCAAACCAGTGCGGTAGACGAGTCTACGACTGAGCGTCTGGAGGCCTTGAAAGCGGACATAGGACGGTTTGTGAAGAATGAAGCTTCCCTTGAAGAGTGCGATGAAGGTTTCCAGGAGAATTTGAGGGATGCCGTATCGGATTTCGAGGTACAGCACCCGAAGCTGAGTATGGCGATACAGTATGTTCTTGACAATCTCGCGCGTATGGGATTTTAGGTTTTTACGACTCACGTTATTACAGAAGTGCAAAGAAAGTAAAGGAAGTATATGGCAAGGGGAAAAGAACCCGAAAAAGGAGGCCGGAAAGGCTCAGGAATGGATCACGATAAAGTTGTTTGTTCGTTTTGCGGGCGGAGCAGTGACGAGGTAAACAGCATGATAGCAGGTCCCGGCGCGTTTATCTGTGACCGTTGCGTCATGAGTTCGCTTGAAATTCTGCGCAAAGAGGTTGCTCATACAGAGCAGGGATCAGCAACCGGAAACGTTGATTTCTCACCGAAGCTCGTCAGTCCTAAATTTATCAAGGAGGCCCTTGGTCAGTATGTCATAGGACAGGAACGTGCACGCAAAGCCCTTGCAGTTGCTGTGTACAACCATTACAGGCGTATCGAATCACACCGGGTTGCCGCACCTGATGATGATGTGGTTATAGAGAAAAGTAATATTCTTCTGATAGGTTCCACGGGTACGGGTAAAACCCTGCTTGCACAGACACTCGCCAACCTGCTTGAAGTACCCTTTACCATTGTTGATGCCACGTCACTCACAGAAGCTGGGTATGTTGGCGATGATGTAGAGACCATACTCACCAGGCTCCTGCAGGCTGCTGATTTCAACCTGGAGCGTGCTGAAAGAGGGATAATTTACGTTGACGAGATTGATAAAATTGCCAGAAAGTCGGCCAATGTTTCCATTACGCGTGATGTTTCAGGAGAAGGCGTACAGCAGGCATTGCTCAAAATACTTGAAGGCGCAGTCGTTGGCGTACCGCCGAGAGGGGGGCGTAAGCATCCTGAGCAGCAGCTTATCAACGTCAATACACGTAACATCCTCTTTATTTGCGGTGGTGCCTTCGAAGGCCTTGAAAAACTGATCGCCCGCAGGGTGGCAAAATCCTCTATGGGCTTCGGTTCGAAAGTGAAAACCATGGTGGATGAAGCTGATCCAGAACTGCTGCAGAAAGTCACTCAGGATGATCTTCATGAATATGGTCTTATTCCGGAATTTATAGGAAGGCTGCCGGTCATCTCTACACTTGATCCGCTCGATGCAGCAGCATTGCGTAATATTCTTGTAGAGCCACGTAACGCCCTTGTCAAGCAATACGGGAAGCTGTTCGACATGGAAGGGTGTGAACTCGTCTTTGAAGACGAGGCTCTTGACGAAGTTGTTGCGATAGCTATAAAGCGGGGGACAGGCGCACGCGCATTGCGTTCAGTGCTTGAAAATATCATGATTGACATTATGTTCGAGCTTCCGTCGATGGAAGGGGTAACCAGATGCGTCATAACGAAAGATGTTATAACAGGTGAAGGTGAACCACAGTTTTCCTTTGCACAGGAAGAGGGGAAAAAAATAGCCTGACTCTGAAAAAGATTTTTGGAAATCAGAATCGAATTTCTATATTATTGGCCCCTAAGGGCAATTAGCTCAGTTGGTTAGAGCGCTACCTTGACATGGTAGAGGTCAGAGGTTCGAATCCTCTATTGCCCAC
>JGI10211J34971_10000545_pt1 | contig 30666 bp, 23 predicted proteins | sample Etolagsediment_FD_34971 | JGI IMG/M metagenome (IMG submission 34971)
AACTCAGCTTTGCAACCCGGAGTTGTTCCGTGTCGATTATATGGGACGCCATAAACCCATCCCTGGGGGCTCTGCTGCGGCCGTCCAGGCCGCAGATGCCCGTATAATCAACACGAAAAAACTCCTCCTCAGGCGGGTAGGCTGAGGGTTAGTGATAATCAGGTACATTTATTCTCTCACACTGATAAAGAAAAAGATAATGAATTTTTTTATTCACACCGATTCTAGGATTTGAGGAAGTCCCTCCGTTGTGTTTCATCTGATTCATTGTCGGGTACTGTCAGCGGCCTGGAAAATTAGTTGCCTTTCGGATCACCCTCCGCTATTGCCGGGAGGAAACGCTGCAGGTTTCTCTCAACGAGTTCTTCAATTACAATGTCGGGTTTGTAGTGAGCCACCAGGTCTTGGAGAGTGCTTTGATTGAATAATTGCATTGTTGCACCATTTCTATAGCGCGTTACATATAAAACTTCTCCAAAGCTTTCAGAGATATAGGGTTTGAGAATATTAAAGAAGGAGTCATGCAGAACAAGAACACGTAGTGGTCTGTCTTTTTTTATGGTGTGCAAGGTCTGCAGTAGTGGTGAAGGGATGATATCTGCTATCTCTTTGTCCAGTTTCTTTGGAGTTGCAGTGAAGTCGCTGGTGTCAAGTACGGGACGTTGTTCTCTTATGGTATCCTCTTCACCCATCATTACCGCCAGGTCTCCATCGGACATGTCTGCCCAATGAGGTTTGAAATGGATGTTTTTGAGTACATGGATTTCGGGAAAGACGATTTGGCTCCGTTCCATTACTGCCTGGTAAGCAAGGAATGCGCCATGAGCATTCCAATGGGTGTCGCTTTTAAAGTATAGCTGAGTTTGGTCTTTTTCCCGTTGCAGGTGCGATCTGACATCAAGCAGATTCTCTCCTCCGTGTTCAGGTCTTTCCGCAAGGAGCCCGTCAAGACGGCTTGGTTTTAGACAAGACTGGTAGTGCTCTGGGAGGTACTCCGGGTAGATCGTCTGTTTATTGGGAGCAACCAGGAAAATGTAGGCGATCCCTAATTCTTTTAACCACTTTTCCTGCTCGATTAAATGATGCCAGAATACCTTTTTTTCCTTTTCTGAGAATTGAATTTTTCCTTTAAGGTCATTCAGAATATTACCAGATGAGAGGTAGAGCCAGCCAGCATTCCCTTCGACAACATCGGCTACGCCACTTATGCCAAAACGTTTTTGTGCTTCACGCTGGTAGCGGTGAATCAACCATTCGCGCAGGCCAAAATGATCCTGAAAGTAGGCGTCGAAAGAGCGGGTGAATGTGCTGATTGAGTGCAGGCTGTCTATCTTGGGAAAAGACTGTAATGTCCTTTTTTCCACATCTGAATAAAAAACATCTTTCTCAACAAGCCACAGGACAGAAGGGCTCAGCAGGGCTCCAAGGAAGAGAGCAATGATCAGAAAATCAACAAGCTTTGAAACTATCGGATTTTGGGTCATTGTCTTAAAATTGAAAGTAGAGAAAGGGGTGGTATGCCTGGGCGGCAACACTGATAAAAATAAAATAGAGGAGTGNTGTGAACAGGCTTAGTCGCCCTGTGGCCAGAAAACCCGTCGTAAGAAGAGTTGGTTTCCATTCGAGTAGCTTTTGCATACGTCTTGAGCCAAGTGAATATGTGGGAAAGGCAAGGAAGAATGCGAACAGGAGTTGGGTGAGCAGAAGTGTATCGGTAGTGAGGAGTGAAACTATTGAGCCTTCGGTTGTTGTTTGCCCGCCTGCCATAACCCGAAGAAACTCCCAGGCAGAAGTAAGAGAGGGGCTTCTGAAGATAACCCAGCCAATCATTACAACCGTTGTTGTATAGAGCCATCCTGGAATGTGATGCCAGATCTTCTTTTGGTTGAGCGGAACAACTCGTTCCAGTACCAGGAACAGCCCATGCCAGAGCCCCCAGACAACAAAGGTCCAGTTTGCACCGTGCCAGAGACCGCAAAGAAGGAAAACAATGAGGAGATTTGCCATTGTTCTTCCCGCCCCTTTTCTGCTGCCCCCCAGAGGTATATATAAATAATCACGTAACCAGGTGGACAATGAAATGTGCCAGCGTTTCCAGAATTCTCTCATGGAGCGTGAGATGTACGGATAATTGAAGTTTTCCGGCAGGCGAAAACCAAACATCTTTCCAAGGCCGATGGCCATGTCGGAATATCCTGAAAAATCGTAATAAATCTGGAGGGTAAAACAGCTTGCCCCAAGCCAGGCGTCTCCGGTGCTGAGCTCATGGAAGGGCAGGTTGAATATCTGGTCCGCTTTTACGCCAAGGGGGTCGGCGAGAAGGATTTTCTTGGCCAGTCCGAATGTGAAACGTTCAGTGCCTGCAGCAAATCCGGCTCTGTTTACAGTGCGTTCACGTAACTGGTGGGCTATGTCGTGGTAGCGGACGATGGGGCCGGCAATGAGTTGCGGAAACATGGAAATGTATAATCCACAATTCAATAGACGTTTTTCGGCAGGAGCTACACATCGGTATACATCTATGAGGTACGAAATTGCCTGAAAGGTAAAAAAAGAGATTCCTGCCGGGAGGTGAATGTTTGTCATCTGCCATGAGTCGTGACCGGTGGCGAAAAACAGAGGAGCAAGGGTGGCAAGGGTGAAGTGGAGGTATTTAAATATAAAGAGGGGGAGAAGGTTACAAAGGATACCAAGTCCCAGGAGCAGTGTTTTGTTTTTTCCAGAGGACCGTTCAATTTCACGGCCAAGAATATAGGTCATGCAAATGGAAAGAAGGAGCAGAAGGGTATAGCCACCCTCTCCCCAGGCATAAAACAGCAGACTTGAAGCAAAAAGAAAATGATTCCGGTATGGTTTTCCAGCACAGAAGCTGCCGGCAATAACAATGGGCAGAAAGAGGAAAAGAAAGGTAACGGAGCTGAATATCATGGATAGACATTTTGTGGGGCCTTCAAACGGGAAGGGGCAAGGTGATGCTATCACCTTGCCCCTTCCCGTTTTTATTTAACCTGTGAAAAGAAAATCAGGGTGCGACGCCCATCTCTTTTTCCTTCTCATGAACAGCCATACGAGTCTTGATGGCAGTATCTGGAATAAGAGACATGGAGTCAATTCCAAGCTCAACCAGGAAGGTGGCAAAGTCAGGGAAATCAGATGGACCCTGACCGCAGATTCCGATCTTCTTCTTACGTCGTTTGGCGGTGGCGATAACCATGCGGATCATGTCTTTCACAGCATCGTCACGTTCATCAGCTATACCAGCGATAAGACCGGAGTCACGGTCGAGTCCGAAGGTGAGCTGGGTCAGATCATTGGATCCGATTGAGAAACCATCAAATATATCGGCAAAGGCATCAGCAGAGATGACGTTACTTGGAATTTCGCACATAACGTAAACCTCAAGGCCATTCTCTCCCTGAACCAGGCCACAATCTCTCATAACCTCGATTACTTTCTTGCCCTCTTTAGGAGTACGGCAGAATGGAACCATCAGTTTGATGTTGTCCAGACCCATATCGTTACGGGCCTTTAACAGGCCAGCACATTCAAGCTCGAATGCAGGCCGGTATTTGGGGTCATAGTAGCGGGAGGCACCACGCCATCCAATCATCGGGTTTTCTTCATTCGGCTCGTACAGGGTACCACCAGCAAGGTTTGCGTATTCGTTACTCTTGAAATCAGAGAGACGGACAATAACGTCATTGGGGTAGAATGCAGCAGCGATACGGCCGACACCTTCAGCCACCTTATCAATAAAGAACTGACGCTTGTCGCTGTATGCTCCTGTTTTGGCATCAATCTTGGCAATGATGTCCTTTTTCTCGGGATCGTCGGATTTTTTCAGCTCTTCGTAATTATACAGTGCCAGAGGATGCAGACCGATGTGAGAGTTGATGATAAACTCTTCACGGGCAAGACCGACACCATCATTTGGAATCTGACATTCAGTGAAGGCTTTTTCAGGAATAGCCAGGTTCATCATGATTTTTGTCTTGGTGGCGGGCAGGTTGCCAAGATCTTGTTTGTCGATTTCAAACTTGAGCAAACCTTCGTAAACATAGCCGGTTTCACCTTCAGCAGAGGATGCGGTGATTTCCATGCCGGTTTTGATGTGTTCTGTGGCGTCTCCGGTTCCGATGACACATGGAATGCCAAGCTCGCGGGAAATAATTGCAGCATGACAGGTACGGCCACCGCGGTTGGTAATGATTGCCCCGGCAATTTTCATAATGGGTTCCCAGTCGGGGTCGGTCATGTCGGTGACCAGGACTTCACCCTTTCTGAAGGTTCCGATATCCTTTACATCATTAATACAGTGAGCAACACCCTGACCAATCTTGGAACCAACAGCCAGGCCTTCAACAAGGACCTTTCCTTTTTCCAGTAGTTTGTAGGTTTCCATCATGCCTGTGCCGGCCTGGGAGTGAACAGTCTCGGGACGAGCCTGAACGATGAAAAGATCACCTGTTCCCACAGTAACACCGTCACCATCCTTGGCCCACTCGATGTCCATTCCTTTTCCGTAATGATCTTCGATGATACAGGCCCATTCGGCAAGTTTAAGAATCTCATCATCACTGATTACGTAAGCTTTACGTTCTTCTATGGTGGTGGCAATGTTTCTTACGGGCTCAGCTGTGGTAGGATCGTTGTCATAGATCATTTTGATCTCTTTGGAGCCAACTTTCTTGCCAACAATTGGTCGTTTGCCTTCTTTCAGTTTAGGTTTGTAAACATAGTATTCATCGGGATTAACTGCACCCTGGACCACGTTTTCTCCAAGACCCCAGGCGCCGGTGATAAAACAGGCATCTTTGAAGCCTGATTCGGTATCGATGGTAAATAAAACGCCGGAAGAGGCAGAGTCGGAACGAACCATCTTCTGAACAGTAATTGAAAGGTAGACATCAAACTGACCAAATCCCTGATGCTGGCGATACGATATAGCGCGGTTGGTGAAAAGGGATGCAAAACACTTACGGCAGTTATCGATGATTGCGTCGTAGCCGTGAATGTTCAGGTATGTCTCCTGCTGACCGGCAAAGGAGGCATCGGGAAGATCTTCTGCGGTTGCAGATGAGCGAACAGCAACATCACAGTTTTCACCATACTGCCCTTCCATCACTTTGTAGGCTTTGATGATGGCTTCACGAAGATCATCCGGAAATTCGGCATGACGAATAATATTACGGCATTTTTCCCCACGCTCAGCAAGGTTCGCCATATCCTCAATATCAAGATCAGCGAGAACGTCGCGGATCTCCTGCTCAACACCGGCAGCCTTTAGAAGGTAGCGGTAGGCATATGCGGTGATGGCAAATCCATGGGGAACAGCAACACCTTTTGCTGTGAGATGCTGATACATTTCACCCAGTGATGCGTTTTTTCCACCAACCAGAGGGACATCTTCAATGCCGATATCGTCAAACCATAGGATCAATTCTTCGTCGTGACTTTTGGCCATCGTTATTTCTCCTGCTAAAGTAATGATTGAAAGGACACGTCCGATAATACGAATATGCCTGAAATGAAAAAGTCAGCCTTTATATAAAAGGATGAAAGATGAAAGTCAAAAAAATCTGATGCATTATATAAAAATAATTGTCAATCCGTCAAGTAATAGGGCGGTAAATTCCGGCTTTTCTGGAATGAAAAAGTAGAACTGCGGGTGGAAGTGTGATACTGTTTTTTTAAACTCTTAATTGAATGATGTCAATAAATCTCTATGGAAAATATGGAGGGCGACGCCATGTCTCAGGCTGCAAAAATAAAAGAACTCTATAAGAAGTGTAATATCGGTAAGGACCATTCTGAAAGTGATTATTTTGCCCTTGTCAAGGAATTGGTTGCGTTGCGTAAAGCTGAAGGAGCGCAGTGGCAGCAGGCCATAGATCAGGTTTACGCTTTGATTATGGATGAAATTATCTGTAATGCTGGTGAGCCGGTGACGGCTGTTAAATTCGGAACATCCGGCTGGCGTGGCATGATAGGAAAAGATCTGTTTGTCCGTTCAGTCTCTTTTGTGACTGCTGCCATTGTAGACCTTTACGTTGCACTCGATGAAGAGCCGGAACTTGGTCTGTTTTTGGGTGTTACCAGTCTGGATGAGGCCAGAAAGCGTGGCTGTGTACTCGGTTTTGATAACCGTTTTGGAGGAGAAATACTTGCCGGAGCCGTGACTGAAGTCTTGGTCAAGGCAGGATTTGTTGTTCACTATGCAGGGGAATCTACCACCGGAGTTCTTTCTGCTGCAGTGCTCGAACTCAACGCCGCCTTTTCAGTGAACCTGACCCCCTCCCATAATCCCCTTGAGTATGCCGGTTTTAAATATAACGCTGCGGATGCAGGCCCTGCCGCGACAGAGCTAACCGGGCGCATTACCGAAAAGGCCCGGCAGATCATAGCAGGATCAGGCTCTCCATTTGTGGCACTGGATAAACCCGTTGTTTCAGCTGCTGATCGTGATGATGTGTTGCCCTTTGATGCCCTTGGGACATGGAAACAGCTTGTTCGCAACAATAAAGACATTCACGATGTTCATTATGACGATATCATGAACAAATTTGCCACGGATGCAGAAATTGTGGCTGTAATAGATTCAGTTCACGGAGCCAGCAGGATACATATTCCTGCACTGTTTGAGGGGGTTGAAAGCGACAGGTTAATACAGTTGCGTGACAGTTCCGATGTTACTTTTGACGGGATAGCCCCGGAACCATCATCAGCTAATATGGCTGGCGTCATCACGACCCTGCAGAAACGAAAAGAACCTTTGAAGGTTGGAGCCATTATAGATCCCGATGGTGATCGGATCAGGTTCACCGATGGTACGGTTGAGATAAGTATGAACCAGTTCGGTGCCATGGCTTACCACTTTCTTCATGAAGGTAAAGGCAAGAAAGGAATGGTCGCAAAAACCGTGGCAACCTCCAACCTTGCCAATCGTCTGGCCGAGGTGTTCGGAGAAGAGACCTTTGAGCCTCGAGTAGGATTCAAAGAGTTTAAACCGGTTATTGGTAAGGCTCTTGTCTACTTTGAAGAATCCGATGGTATCTCTATTATTGGCCATACCCCTGAGAAGGACGCCTATATCGGTCTCCTTCTGGCGCTTGATATGGTAATCAGTCGCAGGCAAAATCTTGGAGAGTATCTTGCGGAGATTGAAAAGGAATATGGTGCCTTTTATCCAGACAGAGACGGTCTTCCGGTCAGTGTTCAGGGAGAAATGCTTCATGCTGCTCTGTTGAAACTTGAAAAGTATGGTGTGGGCGCAGTTGTTAATGTGGGTGGAACAGAACAGCGTATCACTCAGGTGATCGACATTGATGGCCGAAAGATGATCTTTGAGGATGGTTCATGGCTGATGATCAGGCCGTCCGGGACGGAACCAAAGGTGCGCTTCTATGTTGAATCGCGAACAAAAAGTGGCACTGCTGCACTTGTAGAGGCAGCCCGTGGAATGTTGGATGAAATAGGTCTTATATAAAAAGCATTCTCTCATTGATTTTTGCTTCTGCAGTATTAGAGTAGCTGAACTGTCTCAAAATTTTTCCAATCCCATGCGTTGGGGTTGTTGGTATCTCATTAAGAACACTCAGGAGTAGATCATGTGGGAATATACGGATAAAGTTCAGCAACACTTTTTACATCCTCAAAATGTTGGGGAAATTGAGAACCCGAGCGGTGTCGGTGATGTTGGCTCTTTGGCCTGTGGCGACGCCCTGAAGCTGACGTTAAAGATTGAAGACAACGTCATAGTTGACGCCAAGTTCAAGACTTTTGGCTGTGCCTCTGCCATTGCCTCTTCTTCTGCGCTCACCCTTATGGTGACCGGTATGACCGTCGATGAAGCAGAAAAGATTACCAACGACGATATTGCTGATTATCTGGGTGGTTTGCCGAAGGAGAAGATGCACTGTTCCGTTATGGGGCGTGAAGCTCTGGAGGCTGCCATTGCCGATTATCGTGGTGTAATCCTGCCCATGGCTGAAGGTGAAGTCGTCTGTGAATGTTTTGGTGTGACTGATCTTGACGTGATTCGGGCAATTAAAGAATCAGATCTTCGTTCCGTTGAGGAAATCACTAACTTCACCAAGGCAGGTGGCGGTTGTGGGAAATGTGAAGATAAACTGCGTGATCTTCTCCAGACGACGATCAGTGGGATTCCCATTGTTCCGGTTACTGCTGAAGGTCCCAAACGTTTGACGACTCTTCAGAAGATCAAAAAAATTGAAGAAGTTCTTGAGCGTGAGATAAAGCCGGCTCTTAAAAAAGATGGTGGTGATATTGAACTTGTTGATGTTGATGGAGATTTTGTAATGGTTTCTCTGCGTGGCGCTTGTACCAGTTGTGCCAAGTCGCAAACAACTCTCAAAGAATATGTGGAGAAAAAATTGCGTGAGTTGGTGCTCGACACGCTGATTGTTGAGGAGGCCAAATGATGAACTGTGATGCAGATAAAGTGATTTACATGGATAATAATGCCACCACCAGGGTAGCTCCTGAAGTGGTTGATGCCATGATGCCCTTCCTGACCGAATGCTACGGTAACCCATCCAGCATGCATACTTTTGGTGGTCAGGTGGGCGGCGCTGTGCAAAAGGCGAGAGGGCAGGTGGCTGAGTTGATCGGTGCAGAGCCAACGGAAATCACCTTTACCAGCTGTGGGACGGAGAGTGACTCTACAGCGATCCTTTCTGCCCTGCAGGCCTTTCCCGAAAAAAGGCATATTATTACAACCCGGGTGGAACATCCTGCCATTAAGCATCTCTGTGAAAATTTAGACAGGCTTACCGGTCACAAGCATCGGGTCACGCGGCTTCAGGTGGAATCCGATGGTACCCTGGATCTTGCGAGCTATGAAGAAGCCCTGGCCGAAGATACAGCCATTGTTTCTGTGATGTGGGCTAATAATGAAACCGGTGTGATTTTTCCCGTGGAAAAAATGGCAACCATGGCCAAAGAACGGGGAATCCTGTTTCATACCGATGCGGTTCAGGCCGTGGGGAAGATTCCTATAAATCTGAAAGATCTTGATATCGATTTTCTGTCCATATCCGGTCACAAACTTCATGCTGCCAAAGGTGTTGGAGTTTTATATGTGAAGCGGGGAACGCCTTTTGTTCCCTTTCTTGCAGGTGGTCATCAGGAGGGTGGAAGACGCGGTGGTACCGAAAACGTGGCATCTATTGTTGGTCTTGGCAAGGCGTGTGAGCTTGCGGGAAAGATGATGGAGGAGGAGAATACCAGAGTGCGAGCCCTTCGTGATCGGCTTGAGGAGGGGTTACTTGCAACAGTGCCCAAATCTATGCTCAATGGTCACAAGACAGATAGACTTCCCAACACCACAAATATCAGTTTTGAATTTGTGGAGGGTGAAGCCATTCTGCTGCATATGAATATGTATAATATTTGTGCTTCATCGGGCTCTGCCTGTACTTCAGGCTCTCTTGAGCCATCCCATGTTCTGCGAGCCATGGGGGTTCCCTTTACGGCGGCCCATGGTTCTATCAGGTACTCTTTAAGTGTCTATAATACCGAAGCTGAAGTGGATTTTGTGTTGGAGAAAATGCCTCCAATTATTGCCGAACTGCGTGAACTCTCACCTTTCTGGGAGGCGGAATAATTATGCGGATTGTTGACCCGTCGTTTGAAATTCAGGATGATCTGGACCGGGCATCACTTGTTGTGCGCCTTGAGGCCTGTGGACGTATCTGTTACAAGAGTGAGGGCCTTATTGATGAAAATTCTGCCCTTCCTTTTGTAAAAAAGATAGCTGAGCACGGTCACAATTCTGTGATGGAAATGGCTGTGGTCACATTGGGTATTGTGTGCTCCGATGACCAATTTGATGCTTTACTGGCGTTAGAACCCAAATATCTTTTTATTGATCGCCTGGGTTCTGAGGTTCTGGTGACATCATCCATCCGAAGTCTCCGAGAGTTGTACCAGCGAGCAGGGACGAATGCGCTGGTTGAAGCCATGGTTTCTTTTATGGTTGCCAGGCATTCCTATCTTTTCGAGGGTGTTTGGGACGGTGGTAATGGACAGGGAAAAGATATAAAGGTTAGGAAATTGGATTTGCAGGAGGTGGATTCGCTTCCAGAGGAAAATATTTCCAAGCATCGTTTTCTTGGTGTGAAGTTTATCACAAATCGTGCCGTGACTCACGAAATCGTGCGACATCGTCCCTGTTCTTTTTTGCAGGAAAGTCAACGCTACTGCCGCTATAGTCAGGATAAGTTTGATAATCAGGTGACTTTTATCAGACCCCTGTTCTATAAAGAGGGGAGCGACGAGTTTGTGCTCTGGCAAAAGGCCATGGAAGATACAGAAAAAATATACTTGAAACTCCTTGAATCTTCGACGCCTCAGGCTGCCCGGACTGTGTTGCCTAATTCCTGCAAGACCGAAATTATTGTTTATTGTAACCTTGCAGAGTGGAACCATATTTTTAAATTACGAACAACTCCTGCGGCCGAACCTTCCATGCGGGAAGTTATGATTCCGCTTGCTGCTGAAATGAAAAAGCGCTATCCAGCGATCTTCTGATGGTGTAATTATGTTCTGTCCCCTGCTTTCTGTTTTTAACTGAAAAATTTCCGTACGCTGTGAAAAAAAATTCGATTAAATAATAACATGCCAGCTCTGTAGTGAAAGAAAAGCTCTTATCCTGTTCTCTGGATAAGGGCTTTTTTTTTGTCTGTTGTGCTCGTATTGACACTTTGTTAAAAATTAGTTATATAGAGCATCAATTCTGATGAAGTATTAACTCGTCCTGACTGCAATCAGGTCTAACAAATCAATTTTTATAATAAAAGGAGATCAATATGGCTCTTGATCCAACGAAACATGCTGACTGGGAAATTGCTGCTGAAGCGGAGTCCCGTATGAAAACCGTTTATGAGCTCGGTGAACAGCTGGGACTTGATAAGGAAGAAGTACTTCCCTATGGTCATTATGTCGGGAAACTTGATTTTAATAAGATCATGAGTCGTCTTGCCGATAAGCCTGATGGAAAATATGTTGATGTAACCGCCATCAGCCCGACTCCTCTCGGTGAAGGTAAATCCACATGCGCCATGGGGCTTGTTCAGGGGCTTGGTAAACGGAATAAATCAGTTGTTGGTGCCATTCGCCAGCCTTCCGGTGGGCCCACTATGAATATAAAGGGTTCAGCTGCTGGTGGTGGACTCGCCCAGTGTATTCCTCTTACAGAGTTTTCCCTTGGTTTGACTGGTGACATCAATGCCATTATGAATGCGCACAACCTTGGCATGGTGGCTCTCACATCGCGTATGCAGCATGAGGCAAATTACACCGATGAGCAGCTTGCTCAGCGTAATCTGAAACGACTTGATATCCACCCCAAGAAGGTTGAGTTTAACTGGATCATGGATTTCTGTGCTCAGGCCCTTCGTGATATCACCATCGGTCAGGGACCTGGAAAAATGGATGGTTTCACCATGAAATCTTCCTTTGCAATCGCTGTATCCTCCGAGATTATGGCCATTCTCGCCATCGCTAACGATCTGGCTGATATGCGTCGCCGTATTGCTAAAATTGTTGTTGCTTACGACAAGCAGGATCGACCCATCACCACAGCTGACCTTGAAGTTGATGGTGCCATGACCGCATGGATGGTTCAGGCCCTCAACCCCAACCTGATGCAGACACTTGAAGGTCAGCCGGTACTTGTTCATGCAGGACCATTTGCAAATATCGCCATTGGTCAGTCTTCTGTTATTGCTGACCGTGTTGGTTTGAAAATCGCCGATTATAACGTTACCGAATCAGGATTTGGTGCAGATATCGGATTTGAGAAATTCTGGAACCTTAAATGCCGTTTCTCCGGAAACAAGCCAAATTGCGCAGTTGTTGTTGCGACCATTCGAGCTCTTAAGTGTCACGGTGGTGCACCAATTCCGGTTCCTGGAAAGCCCATGCCTGTAGAGTATAACACTGAGAATGTCGGCTGGGTCGAAGAGGGTTGCAAGAATCTTATTCATCACATTGAAACTGTTAAAAAGGCTGGAATTAATCCAGTTGTCTGTATCAATGCTTTCTATACCGATACCGATAACGAAATTTCTGCAGTTCGTCGTATATGTGAAGCAGCTGGTGCCCGTGTTGCCCTTTCCCGTCATTGGGAGCATGGTGGCGACGGTGCTCTTGAATTTGCAGATGCGGTTGTTGATGCCTGTGAAGAGCCAAATGAGTTTAAATTCCTGTACGACCTGAGCGATCCTCTTGATAAGCGTATTGATCTTATCGCAAGGGAAGTTTATGGCGCAGATGGCGTGAGTTATACTCCAGAGGCTCAGGCTAAACTGAAGCGTCTTGGGGCAGATCCTGATATGGCTGAGATGGGAACCTGTATGGTCAAAACTCACCTTTCTCTTTCTCATAATCCTGCTCTTAAAGGAACCCCAAAGGGATGGACTCTGCCTATTCGTGACATTTTGACATACAAAGGCGCTGGATTTGTTGTACCTGTTGCCGGAGCTATTAGCCTGATGCCTGGTACCGGTTCTGATCCTGCGTATCGACGGGTCGACGTTGATGTTGAGACTGGAAAAGTAAAAGGGGTGTTCTAAGGTTTTAGTGTAGCAAAAACAAGTAGTAATGTGTGATAAAGCCATGGGAGTTTCCCATGAGCTCAAAAATAACGGGTTAGGAAAAGTGAACTTTTCTTAACCCGTTTGTTTTTTTAAATAAAAGGTTGTATTGTTAAATGGACTGACATGCTGGAAACTGGCACCATTTATGGGGTGTATTTTAATTTTCTAAATTAATAGTAATACTATGGCTGTAAAACAGAAAATAGAGAATAAAAGAAGTTCTCTCAGGGGCACGGTAAAGGATCGCTCCGGTGCCGGAAAAGTAAAAGTCGGAGAGCTCTTAAGTAAAGCTGGCTATATCACTCCTGCTCAGCTTGAAACAGCCAAGAAAGAACTCCAGAAGAACGGAGGCCGCTTAGGCGCTATCCTACGTCAATTTGATTATATCGATGCTGATACCGTCTACAATTTTCTCAGCCGTCAACATAACTTCACTCCTGTTTTAATAAGTAAAGAACCACCCAGCAAAGATGCCGTTACTCTTGTGCCCTATAAAATTGCCAAGAAGTATATGGCTTTTCCTCTCCGTATCGCCGGTAACACGCTTCAGATAAGTATGGCTGAACCTACTGATACTGAAGCTGTCGAAAAGCTTCAGGATGAGGTGGGAAAAAATCTGGCTGTCTGTGTCTCCATGGAAAGAGATATCGTTGAGGCTTATAAAGAATATTATAAGATTAGTGATGCTGAGGCTGAAACTTTCTTCACCAACAGAGACGAAGCTGAAGAAGAAATGGCAGTCACCGAGGTTGATGACTTTGGTTCGATCGTAGCAGATGCAGCAGATGAATTTGAGATTGAAGCTATTGAAGATGAGAGTACCGGAGATCAGTTTGCCGCTAACGATGCTCCTATTATCAAGCTGGTCAATGGCATTCTGGTAAAGGCTGTTCAGGATGGGGTTTCTGATATCCATGTGGAACCCTATGAGAAGACCATGCAGGTTCGTTACCGTAAGGATGGTTCTCTTTTTAAATCCATGAACCTGCCGTTGAGCATCAAAAATGCCATGGCGGCACGCCTCAAGATTCTTGCTGATCTGGACATTACTGAGCGTCGTATCCCTCAGGATGGCCGTATTAAGATGCGGCTGGGACGTAACCGTTCCGTTGACTTTCGTGTCTCTACTCTTCCTACGCTGTTTGGTGAATCCGTTGTTCTTCGTATTCTTGACAAGGGGTCTCTAAACGTAGATTTAACCAAGCTTGGTTTCGAAAAGGAGACCTTTGAGGCATTAAAACGTTGTTTAAACAGGCCCCAGGGGTTGCTTCTAGTCACCGGTCCCACGGGTTCCGGAAAGACCGTTACACTTTATTCTGCCCTGAACTCATTGAACTCTGAGGATATTAAGATTCTTACAGCAGAAGATCCGGTGGAGTTTAACTTTAAGGGGATTAATCAGGTCAATGTTCATTCTGAGGTAGGAATGACATTTGCTGCTGCCCTGAAGGCCTTTCTTCGTCAGGATCCTGATATCATTATGGTCGGTGAGATTCGTGATATGGAAACTGCCGAGATTGCTATTAAAGCGGCAATGACCGGACATCTCGTTTTCTCAACCCTTCATACCAACGATAGTGCCGCAACCATTGCTCGTCTTATAGATATCGGTATACCACCTTTCATGCTTGCCTCTGCTGTGACAATGGTGTTATCTCAGCGACTTGGACGGAAGCTCTGTCAGGCGTGTAAAAAACCTGAACAGCGTGACCCTCAGGAACTCATCAGCATGGGTTTTCATGAAGATGAAGTCGATTATGTTGTTACCTATGGCCCTGTTGGCTGTCCTGAATGTAACGGGCTTGGATATAGAGGCCGAATCGGTTTTTTTGAGTTGTTGGAGGTGACCGATGAAGTAGCAAAAGCGATCAGTGCTGAAGTTCCCGAAGACCAATTACGTAAAATTGCTGTTCAGGAGGGAATGGTTCCATTACGCGATGCGGCCATTGAAAAGGTAAGGCAGGGAGTTACCAGTGTGGATGAGGCTCTTCGCAGGACCGTTGCTCATGAAGAAAGTCTCCCTGCATATCTTCTCAATCCCGATATAGAAAACTATGAAGATGGCGATGTGGTTATTCGTGAAGGGAATACCGACGTGGATTTCTTCAAACTGCTTCGAGGCGGCTTGTCGGTATTAAAGGGTGGAAAGAAGATTGCCGAACTTACAGAACCTGGCGAATATTTTGGTGAGATGGCAGTCCTTTCAGGCGAACCCCGAAATGCATCCATTGTTTCACTTGGCAGGTCTGCAATTAAGAGGTATCCCGGTGACAAGCTGGACGAAATTATAGCAAAATACCCTGATGTCTCCCGGCATCTTTTTAAGGCCATGGCCGCAAGACTTCATAAATCAAATCAGATTATAGTTAAATTGGCTGGTGCTGCTCCCCGTAAGGCACCACCGCGCTGAAAGGGATTGATGTAGGTCATTTGAGTTGTCCGCTCTGTTCAAAATATTTTTTAAATACCAGAAGGGATATCAGCGTTTCAGTTGTATTGTTTTGAAACTGTTGTATATATGCCTGGGCATTTTTTAGAATTTTCAGAGCCTCTTCTTCATGCTGCAGATAGTAATTCATTTTTTCTTCAATATCTGAATAGTCATCCCGTAACAGAACATAATGGATGTCAGGTAGAAGCCTTCCCTCCATAAACCAGGTTTCAAAACGGGGTTTTCGCATAAAACAGAGGGAGTTGGAAGACATAATCCATTTAAGGTTTGTTGCCACATCATTGCCCTCAATGGAGAGAATGAATTTATACTGCAACTGCTTTTCTATGGACATAAATCGTTTTTGTCGTCTGGGATCTCCTCCCTCCTCCGGTTGATTTGACTGGCCAATGTCAAAAAGTGGATTGTCAAAATGTTGCCGAACAAAATCTTTTCGTTCCTGAACACCAGCCTTTCCACGCCAGACAAGTTTGTTTTTTTTGTGCTGGTATGCGAGAGGGTCTTTTACAAATGTGAAGTGGCGGATGCTGTTGAGTTTTAAGATAATCCCATTTGCATTGTTTTCTATGAGCGGTCGGCTCTTGACAAAGGTTGGATGTACCGGGACTGTAACGACGTCACCAAATTGGTAATGAAAGAAAAATGACGGGTCAAAGAAACGGCAATATTTCTTGAAATCAAGATAATAGACAAAGTTTTTCCTGGTCGTGAGATCGGCCGATTGAAATCGATCCGGTCCCAGAGTGAATGGTTTCTGTATTTTATTGTAATAGGCGACCCTGTCAAGAATAGAGTCCTGATCATAGCAGGAAATTGAGGCCAGTAAGTGCGGAAGTTTCCATCGAAGATAGATGGCGGGGGTTAAAATATTGGTTATTCCCTTGAAGTAAAAGATATTTTTCGAATTCTTATGTTTGCGTGAGGTAAGTTTGGAGAACTTCTTGTCCAGCCTTTTTATGAACTGCATATGAATCGATTTTCTGTGGTTCTGTGTTGTGAGGTGCTTATTCAATGAGGTTTCCGTCGTTCTGGCAGTGGTACTTGTTTGTCAAACCCACAAATAGTACCGTATGTTCTACTATTTTGTAATGGTTTTTTTGAGTCATTACTGTATGATCTTTTAAATATCTGTGACACTGACTGAAGATCATACTTACTCAGATTGTAATAATGTGAACCAGATCACATCTTCAGTTACTGTGGTGTTGAAAAGATCCCGTCATGGCCCCTGCCGTTAATTTTCAATTCAAAATTATGTCCTCAAAGAAAGAACGCTCAAAAACTGATATTTTATTAAAATATCAAAGAATATTAATTGTTAAGCAAAGCTCACTGGGCGATATTATTCATACTCTGGCTCTCGTTCATGCACTGAAGCGATGTTATCCTGCAATTTCGATAGGATGGGTTGTTCAAAAGGCATTTGCCTCAATAGTACAAAGGGATACAGCAGTGGATGATGTGTTTGTAATCGATATCCCTTCGACCAGCGAACCCAATGCCGGGAAAACCGCTTTTTTAAAAGCTGTTATGGCAACATTACGAACGCTCAGGGAATTAAGGAAATCCCTTTCCAAAAACCCCTATGACCTGGTTCTTGATCTTCATGCTTCATTTCGTAGTGGAATACTTGCACTCTGCAATCCTGGCGGAGTCCGGATTGGCTTCTCAGTTGCCAAGGAGCTAAATACTCTCTTTCAGCATCAACTGGTAAAAGTTCCTGAATCAATAATGCATGCTCAGGACAAAAATTTACTTTTTGCCTCGTTTTTCGGGTGTCCTGTTGAAGACGAAGATTTTTTCCTGCAAACGAATGATAAGGATCTGGCGAAGGTAAGGGAATGTATTCCAGATGACAGGAAACCCCTGGTTTATTGTAATCCAGTGGGGCGATGGGAGACAAAGTTCTGGCCCGTTGAGCGATGGGCAGCTCTTGGAGACAGGCTGCAGCAGGAAGCAGGTGCTAACGTGGTTCTGGCTGGTTCCCGTCAAGACAGGCCAATACTTGACAGTATCGCCGAACTAATGGTGACTCGTCCACTGGTAACGGGAGGAGAGTTATCCCTTATCCAGTCTGCGGCTCTGATTAAACAGTCATTACTCTACATAGGGGTGGATACCGGTCCCATGCATATGGCGGCTCTGGCCGGAATTCCTGTAGTTGCTCTTTTTGGCCCAACGAATCCAGAACTGGTAGGGCCATACAAGGTACCCGGTAAAATCGTGAGAAATGAAATGCTTGATTGTCTCGTCTGTCGAAAAAGAAGCTGCGAAGACCTTATCTGTATGCATTCAATTTCCGTGGATCAGGTTTATGAACAGGCCCTGCTTCTTTTCTGAGTTTATAGACAGTTTTGATTACAAATCTTAAGGTATCCTCACCATGCAAATAGCCCTTATTATAACTACGTATAATAATACCGACACATTACGGTTGACGCTGCAGACCGCACTGAATCAGGTTGTACCTCCATCGGAAATAATTGTTGCTGACGATGGCTCGACCACCGAGACGGGTGAGTTGGTAAAAGAGATGCGAGAGGGGACTGATATCCCATTGTACCACTGCTGGCAGGAGGATAAGGGATTTCGTCCTGCAAGATGTCGGAATATGGCAATGGCAAGGAGCATGGCTGATTACTGTATTCTTGTTGATGGAGATATCATGCTTGATGCACATTTTGTCGAAGACCATCTATACTATGCGACACCCGGATATTTTGTTCAGGGATCCAGGGTTATACTCAGTCAAAAGACAACAGAGAAGATTATTGCTTCCGGTGACATTCGAGTAAGTGTCTTCGGTGATAGTATTGGTAATCGGAAAAACTGCATTCGTTCCCGTTTTCTGTCCAGGTTTCTTTCTTTTCGAAACAGTAGGTTGGGTGGGATTAAGACCTGTAATTTTGCCTTCTGGAAAAAAGACGCTGTGAAGGTAAATGGTTTCAATGAGGAATTTGTCGGATGGGGGCATGAAGATACAGAGTTTGCAGCCCGTCTGTTGAATATCGGGATCAGAAGGCAGAATGTGAAGTTTAATGCCCTGGCCTATCATCTTTACCACAAGTCCCAGTCGAGAGATTTCCTGAGCCAAAATAATGATCTGCTTTCGGATACTTTAAAGATGAAAAAAAACTGGTGTGAGAATGGACTGGATAAGCATATTGGAAACTGTCAGGCTTGCTGCTGATAATAGTTTTTATCAGAGAGCTTTTTTTATATTGTCACAGAGTCCTGACTTTGCCGCTGGTTGACTCTCCTCTTGAAGCGAGCAATAGTCCTGATAAGGTTACGGCGATAGAAGAAACGTTTAAGCGGGCTGTTTGGCATCAGTTCCTCTGCAATTCGTTGACGATTTGAGAAGGAGTACNGGAGCTCTGTNAATGGTGTGTTTTTATTAAGATGCTTCAGATACCTCTCCATGGCCTGGAGGTTNTTGGTTCGCCAGTGGTCAGTGGTNTCACCGTGACCATGCTTTTTTTTGAACAGTTTCCGGTTTTTTTTCATCAGTTTTCGCACAGCACCACTCACCTTTGAAAAACTACCTTTCCCTTGATGGTAGACAAAAATCTTTTCGCTTATCATCATCCGCTTCCCTGANTTTATCGCTCTGTAAACAAAATCAGTGTCTTCGTAATAACCAAGACCAAAATCTTCATCTANGCCCNGTAATTCTTCATAGAGTGTTNTTCGTATCAGCACACAGAAAAAAATNAGTNGATCAGTCTGAAAGCTGAGTTTTGCTGAGTGATTGCTCCAATGAATTCCCTGGCTGAGGATCTCTTCGGGGGTTTTTCCCGTGGTGTATATTTGTTGATCGTTACCACAGTTGTTTGTTACCGGTCCCAACATATCCCAATCAGGGTTTTGCTGCATAAGTGAGCTGAAAAGAGATATGGTTCCTGGTGGTACCAGGGTGTCGGTATTAAGGAGGAGAAAAAATTCCCCACTGGCGGCCCTGGCTCCGATGTTATTTCCTGCGGCGTAGCCCCTGTTTTCGTCAAGAAAGAACAATCTGATTCGAGAATCTCTTTCTCCGGCCAGAGTCAGTAGCTGTTTTGTGGAACTGTCCGAGTTGTTGTCCACAACAATTATTTCCATATCTTCAGGTGATTGAGCCAGACTGTCCAGACAGGGACCGGTTGTTGTATCAAAATTGTTGTAGGAAACTATAATAACACTACAGAGCAAAGGGCGATACATCAGGTAACCTTGAGGAGTTCATGAATACGGTTGCTGCAGAGTAACTCCATATGTTTTTTTATTGTATCTTCAGGCCAGTTCCACCAGCTCATTTCCAGAAGAGCATCACAGGTCTCCTGATCAAAGCGGGTCCTCAGTAGCCGGGCAGGATTTCCGGCAACTATTCCGTAGGGGGGGATGTCCTGATTGACCACACTGCAGGCAGCAATTACTGCACCGGAACCGATGGTTAAACCGGAGAGGATGGTTGCTCCGTGACCAATCCAGACATCATGGCCAATGGTCAAGTCTCCTTTGGATTCAGGGTGGCCACTGATGTTTTTCGCGTCAGGCCACGTGGAGGCAAATGCCGGGAAGGGGTACGTTGTGACCCAGTCAATTCGATGATTTCCTCCAAGGATGATAGTGACTTTTGAGGAGATGGAACAAAACCTTCCGATGGTCAGACGGGTGTTGTCACCATAGGTGCGGATATCAGGTTTTCCGTAGGTGTGTTTCCCGATACTAAAGAGTGGATTACTGAACTGTTCCCTGGTGGCAGGTGGTTTTTTTGGTGAGCTAAAAAACATAACCGATGAAGTTTAGTTAAGTTGAACTTTAAAAACAAACTGCTTGGTAATAACGTTTTTGACAAGATCAGTATAGCTTTTGCGTAATCGCATCCCGACAAAAGGGATCAGACGAAGAAGATCGGAGGGTGCAAGGATACGGGTATCGAAGAGTATTTTAAATGGACAGATGTCCTCAAAGGAATAGGCAAAATCAATTACCTTGAAATTACATTGTTCGAGGAGTTCCCGGAAACTCTTAATAGTGAAAAATCTCAGATGACTATGGTCAAATATGCCATAGTCTTCGTATTTCCAGGTTCCACCAAGGAGCCGAAAACGGCATCTCCAGTGGGCGATTGAACAGGTTGAAATGACCAGGCTGCAGTCGGAGTGCATCCACTGCTTGAGGTGGTTTAATGTGACTTCAGGGCGTGCAATGTGTTCTATAACCTGAGACATGAAAATTATCTGGAAAGGACCGTGTTCCCTGACGTGGCGGTTGATCTGTTCACTGATTGCCTGGTCTTCAATCGTTCCACACAGAATGGTAAGGCCGCGTTCCTCAGCTGATACAGCAGACTCTTTTTCAGCTTCTAGTCCCAGAAACCGGCAACCTTTTTTTTGAACCAGATATTCCCCCATATATCCAGAGGCACAGCCAATTTCCAGGACATGGCTACCGGGAGGGATCATGTCCAATTGAATTTTGTCAATGTTGTTCGGTTTGAGTCCTTCGTAGACGAAGGTTTCCTTATGGTACTTCATAATGACACCTTTTGATAATCTGGACCGCTTATGGTGATATTTTTTTCCAGACAATACTGATCCAGTTGTTTCAGTAACTGTGGCAGCAGGTTTTCGGGTGCATTAAAACACAGATCTTTCCTGAATCCTCTGATGTCACGGTTTTTCATTGATTTAGGTTTGTACCAACTTCTTTTTCGAACATCATCAAAATCTATCAGGTAGAGTTTGTTCTCACTGAAGATAAAATTTGCCAGCCGAATATCACCATGGATTAAGCCAAGAGTCTGAATCGTATCGATGGTGTTCAGCACTGCGGCGATAACTTCTGAAGCTTCTGCAGGGGAATTGCTTAGCTGCCTGAGATACTCTTCCCCCTGAATCCCTTCCACGTATTCATAGAAAAAAAAAGAAATTCTCCGAAACGGACCAAACCGTTTTTCAAGACAGGCAACAGGTTGAGGAATGGAAATTTTTTTGTTTATCAATAGTCTGGAGTAGTACCAGCTTTTACTTGATTTTGTTTGACGGAAGTAACGTTTGAATTGCTGCCAGCGTGATTTGAAATTGTGTCGTTTAATAACAAGTTTTTTTCCATTTACCGTAATCACACCAATTCTTGATTTAAAATTATCCTGAAGAATTATGGTCGTTGGTGAGAAAAGGTGGAAATCGGGATCGTTGAAAATATTCTCCAATTCTGGTGTGTAGAATTTTTTGTCACAGAACAGGCAAATATTGAAATTCTTTTTTATGAATAAATTATCAGTCATCAAGAGAAGTGGGCTGTGAAAAATCTTTATACAATATGGCGCTGAAAAGAGAAAAAAGCAATCCGGTTACATGGATTTGAAAGTATGATTCACCCAGCATAATCACAAGAAAAAATAAGGGAAAAGCTTGGCGTAAAGGCGTGAGAGAATCTTTTATCCTCCCTGCCACTACAAGTTGAGAGATGAAAATAGCTATCAAACTGATAATACCGAAAAGGCCAAGTTGTGAAGCAGTCAGTAAATACTGATTGTGAGGATTATCCGTGGTTGGCAGAGTCGGGGAGTTTGCCCTGTTGATTTTTGCATATTCAGCAGGGTAATCACCGGTTCCCACGCCGATGAGAACGTTGTCCCTTATTAGCTGGAAAGTATTTTGAGCGAACCAGACTCTCAGGCCGACGGAGGAGGTGTTGCCGCAAAGTCGATGATTCTGCATTTCCGTATATGCCTGATCTGTACGGGCTTTGAATGTGGAGGAAGAAAAATAGGTTGCTGTTATTAACAGCGGTATAAGCAGAAGGCCTGTTATGAGTTGCAGTTTTGACCGGCGGTAAAAGTATTGAAAAACCGTTATTGCTATAAAGAGAAAGAAGGCTACCTGTCCGGTGCGGCCGACTGTGATAAACATGGTGACAGAGAAAAAGAGGAGCAGGGCAGACTGCAGGTACTGAGCAATGGGTTTGTTGCTAGCAAAGAGCATATTTTGCAGGAGAATATAACATGCGAGGGCCAGCATTGGACTGTAGGTCACATGAGATGTTCCCTCGGTAAGAAAAACGGAGGAGGGGGGAAGGGTGATTATGCCGAGCAACACCATGTAGGCTTTACAGGCTCTCAGGAATATGGCGAAGATAAAGGCTGCCATATAGTATTTCACATGCTCTTTCTTTACCAGAGTGAGTAAGACGGGGAAGAGCAGCAACTTCCATTGTTTTTTTAGAATATGAAGCCCAAGAGCCAGGTCTTCACTCCAGAGTAGCCCGATGATATGAAGAGCGATGAAGAGGAGAACGGCGACAGCGACGGGGTTAAGACGTATTTCGTTAAGTTTTTCCTTCAGTCCCCCCGACAGCATCCAGAAAAGAAGGAGAAGTACCGCTAGAACTGATCCTGCAGATGTCGAAAGTGGAAATGCGAATGCAAATAGAATGAGGAGTGGTGAGGTCGCTGCCACTATTTTTTGGTTAAGTGAATTCATATAAACTGAATGGTAGAAATGATTTGCTGTTTAACTTGTCTCGGTTGTGCTGTTTTTGCACTGGAAAATATAGAAGATATGATTGTCGTGTACCCTTTTTCGGTGGACAAGTAAATCATTCCTTTGGGCAAAGGTCTCGAAGAAATCTGGAAAGAAACGAAAACTATCAATGGGGTACCTGTGATAAACAAACCCTGGGGTCACCGTGTGCACCAGGAGATATCCGCCTGGACTCATGAGGCTGGCTAAAGAAACCAGATGTTCATAAGGGGTTATGAGGTGCTCGAGGATTGCCTGGCTGATGATAAGATCAAATTTGCCGAGTTCAGGAGCCTTTTCTTCAAAATTCCAGAATATATCAACATCCAGAACTCCGGTTGTGGTGACTTTACCAAGTGCCATTATTTCTTCCAGTTTTACCGCTGCCTGTTTTGCTTCCCCGGCAAGCAATGTTCGTTTTGGTGCAGGGGAAAGTTCTTGAACCCAGCGAATAATCTCTCCATGATAGTACCCGGATTCACTGTTAAGACCATGAAAGGTGTATTGGTCATAGTTGTTGTGGTCAAAGGAGCCATAAATTTTTTCCCACTGCAAAAGTAGCTGTTGTTCCGGATTTTGACCTAAGAGTTGCCTCAGGCATTGTTTTATGAATTTGAACTTGCTGATTGACATGAAGTAACCGGAGAGCCGTAATTAAGTTGCGTATATGTGGTCAGGAAAGAAAGTGTGTGTATTGTCAGTTCTGATATTGCATATTATAAAGGGTTTCATACTCGCCATTCTGGCTGAGGAGCGTGTCGTGGGTTCCCTCTTCTACAATCATTCCATCCTTAATAACAATAATTCTGTCGGCATTCTTGATGGTGGAAAGACGATGAGCAATAACAAGAGTGGTACGATCTTTCATCAGATTTTCGAGAGCTTTTTGCACCAGTCGTTCCGACTCTGTATCGAGTGCTGATGTAGCTTCATCAAGAATAAGAATGGGAGCATTTTTTAAGATAGCCCTGGCGATGGAGAGACGTTGCCTTTCACCACCGGAGAGTCGTATCCCGGATTCACCGATAATCGTATCGAAACCTTCTGGAAGCTCCTGAATAAAGTTGAGGGCGTGAGCTGCATCGGCCGCTCTCTCAATATCTTCGTTCGATTTGTCCTGGTCACCATAGGCAATATTGGCACGGATGGTGTCGTTGAAGAGGATAGTCTGTTGGGTGACGATGGCAATCTGCCTGCGAAGTGATTCCAGGGTAACATCTTTGATGTTTACACCGTCAATAAGCAGAGAACCGTTTTCTATATCAAAAAATCTTGGAATCAGACTGGTGAGGGTTGATTTTCCAGAACCACTGGGGCCAACAATGGCCAGGATTTCACCCGCTGGAACACTGAGGTTAATATCTTTCAGTATTGGAGATATACCATCATAGCTGAAATGTACATCACGAAGAGTTATTTCTTTCTGAAAAGGTGTAAGCTCGGCAGCATTTTCTTTCGAGAGGATGTCCGGCTTTTGATCAAGTAACTGGAAAATTCTCACCGCTGCGGCAAGCCCCTGCTGAATAGTTGCATTGATTTTACTTACTGCCTTGATGGGCTCATAAATCATTACCAGGGCCGTCAGGAAGGCAAAAAAAGTTCCCGGTGTGGAGTTGCCAGCGATAACTTCCTTACCGCCAAACCAGATTATAAGAGCCATCCCAATACCACCAATTACTTCCATTAATGGGTGTTGGATACAACGATATTTTGCTTTTTCCATCATAGTGTTAAAGAGCATGTTTACCTGCACTGAAAAACGGCTGGACTCGTATTTTTCCATGGTGAAAGCTTTAACTACAGGGGCGCCGGTGATAGATTCGTGCATGGTGTTGGAAACATCAGCAATCTGTTCCTGCATGGTGGTACTGATCCGGCGAAACGCCCTGCCGAATTTAACGATGGGTATGGCTGCTGATGGAAGAAAAATCAGAGAAAGCAGGGCCAGTTTCCAATCCATGGTGAATATAACGATAAGCAGGAAGACAGCCTGTAAAAAATCACGCAGTAATCCGACAACCACCGTTGATATTGCGGCCTGCATGAAATTGATGTCCGAGATAACTCGGGAAATCAGCTCGCCAGTGGGTGTTCTATGAAAGAATGAGAGTGATTGGAGATGTATATGCTCGAAAACTTTATTGCGCATATTACGGATTACGGTTTGGCCAATTTTTTCGAGAAGGTAGAAATTTAGACCATAGAAAAAAGCTTTGACTGCAAACAGAAGGATAAGGGCAAGTGGGAGAAGGGCGAGAAAGTAGGAACTTTTTTCGACAAAAATCTTGTCCAGCAGGGGTTTGACCATGTAGGCCTGAAGAGCACTTAACCCGGCAACGGCGAGCGCTGCTATCATGGCTATTGCAAACAGAGATGTGTAGGGGCGAATAAGAGCGTATAATCGCCTTAGGACTATTTTGTTAGGCATATGCTAAATTAAAAAGAGACAGTTGGAAATATGTGTAACGGGTACAAGAAGCAATCACAGTTATTGTTCACAGCATCATAGTTAATGATAGATAAAAAACCATATAATACTTTCACTCAAGGGGAGAAAGACAGTTGTTCATTTGAAGGTATGGAAGCAGATAGGGCTGATTTACAGTGCTGCAGTATGTTTTTCGATATCGGTCGGATCATCTACACTTGGAGAATCATGTTCCGTGACGGTTACCTGTATTTTGTATCCACCTTCAATGGCACGTAATTGTTCAAGCTTTTCAATGTTTTCAAGTGATGAGTATGGCAGGTCGGTGAATTCCTGGAGAAAAAAATTGGAGTAGGCATAGATCCCAATGTGTTTATAGTAGGGAGTGTCTTCTGTGTTGTCTCTGTTGAATGGAATTTTGGCCCGTGAAAAATAGATGGCAAAAGAGTTCCTGTCAAAAATGACTTTTACATTGTTGGGATTGTTTATCTCTTCTTCATTCGTGAGTTCATGGGCGAGAGTGCCCATGGTCAGTGCAGGAGTTTGTGTAAAGGCTCGTACCAGGTCGTTAAGGCATTCCGGTTTCAGGAATGGTTGGTCACCCTGAATATTGATCACCACATCGTCTGGTTTCAAGTGCAATGATCTGGCAGCCTCTGCAACCCTGTCTGTTCCTGAGCTGCATTGGGCTGATGTCATTATGACTCTGCCGTCAATTTCTTCAATTGAGGTGCGAATGGCATCACTGTCGGTTGCCACATAGACAGAGTTGATGAGAGAACTTTTCTGAACCTGCTCGTACACACGCTGGATCATCGTTTTTCCCAGGATATCGATGAGAGCTTTTCCTGGAAATCGTTTGGATTCAAAGCGGGCTGGGATAATTGCTATAACTTTCATATGTTTATTGTCGGCATATCTAAAGAGTTTTTAGTTCACGTCGGAGTGTTGCAGCAAATCTACAATATGTCGACAGGTTTTTCTACTCCCTCCTTGCTTTAATTGGATATATTTATTTGCCTTCTGCTGGATTGTTACCTTATCTTCTGGATTTTTAAGTGTTTCTTCCAGTAATTTCAGTACCTCTTCTTTGTTGCTGCCCTTTTTGACAAGACCGCTCTCAAAGACTTCGTTTCCTGCCCAGAGGAAGTTTGAGATTGAGGGCCCGGTTACCGGAGTGACTCCGTTCATAAATGCTTCGATAAAGTTTTGTCCGCCAAGTGGAGCAAGGCTGCCACCAATAAAGGCGGCATCGGCACGCTGATAGGCGTTGAGTAGTTCACCAAAAATATCCCAGATAAGTACTGAAGCTACGGTNTTCAGGGAGGAGGCGCTTTTCAACGCACAGCTGATATGACTTTCTGTGAGCAGTGTTTTCCAGTTANTGACCCTAGCCAGNTGACGGGGNAAAAGGTCTATATGGAGNTCCGGAAAGCGTTTCAGCAGTTCTGTTATCAGATAAAAAACGTCACTTTCTTCCTCTTTTCGGATTGAGGCGAGAATGAGAGTCCTGTCTTTTATCACAGCCTTTTTAGAAATTGTGCATGTTTCTATCTGATCAAATTTAATATTTGAAACGTAATAGCTCCTCTTTTGCTGAAAGAGATCCTGGAGCCGTTTTTTGTTTTCTTCTGAGTTGGCTAGGATAATATCCGGTGCGAGCCTCTTCCAGAGGAAGGCGGTCTTTTTATATCCCTTATAACTTTTTTCCGTCATTCGACCATTGACGATAATCATCTTTTTCTTCTGTCGTTTTATCTCGGCCATAAGGGCTGGCCAGATTTCCAGTTCAATAAGGACCAAAAGCTTCGGGTCGGCAATGTGGATGGCTTTTTTCACCAGGGTCGGATTGTCGAACACCATATAGGCAATACTGACGGCATGCCTCTGTTCTACAGCCAGATCTTTTTCAAGGATACCTTTACCCTGGGAGGTATTCGTTGTGATAAGGATTTTAAGTTTCAGGTCATCTTCAAAATTTTTCAGGAGCTGTCTTGCTATATAGGCCTCACCAACGGATGCTGCGTGCATCCATATGTCAACTTTTGAGAAGTTAACTTTTTTGAGAGTACGTTCTTCCGCACCCTCTTTGAGTCGTGGAGAACGAAGGAGAAAAGGCGTGGCACAGACCCACAGGAGTTGATAGAAGAAAAACAAGGTCTTGAGAAAAAAAGATTCTTTCATGGAGGATTTGCCTACAGATATTCTTTGATTTTGGCAAGCAGCGAGGGATAGCTGATTTCAAGCATTCTGGCAGCCATACTCTTATTGCCCTTGCTGGCTTCCAGTGCTCGACTGATTAACTTTTTTTCTATGATTATTTTGGCCTGTTTCAGGGAGAAAGTTCCCAGTATTTCATTGATCTTGCCATCACATGAACTGTTGTCCCGAGAGCCGATGAGATCAACAGGCAGGATGTGGTTTGTCTCGGCAACGATGGCTGCTCGTTCCAGACAGTTTTTCAATTCTCGTATGTTTCCCTTCCACTCCCTGTCGAGAAGAATTCCCATGGCTTCGGGAGAGATATCTTCAATGGCAAGATGCATCTTTTCGTTGAGGATGGCAAGAAAGTGAGTACAGAGATACTGGATATCTTCTTTTCTTTCCCGTAGTGGAGGGAGTTGTAAGGTAAGCACATTGAGACGATAGAACAAATCTTCACGGAACCGGCCATCTTCCACCTCTTGTTCCATGTCCTTCGCTGTCGCTGTGATTACTCGGACATCGACAGCTTTTGTTTTGACACCGCCAACGGGTCGGATCTCCTGTTCCTGAAGAACCCGTAGTAATTTTACCTGTAGGCTCAAGGGTAACTCTCCAACTTCATCAAGAAAAAGAGTACCTGTGTCTGCTTCTTCAAACAAGCCTTTGTGATCCTTATCCGCACCAGTGAATGCCCCTTTGACATACCCGAAAAATTCGCTCTCCAGAAGGTTTTCCGGGAGGGAACCACAGTTCACAGCTATAAAGGGTTTCTCTTTTCTTTCGGATTTCTGATGAATTCCCTTGGCGATCAGTTCTTTTCCCGTTCCTGATTCCCCGGTAATGAGAACGGTGGTGTCATAGCGGGCTACTTTTTCAGTGAGTTGCAGCAGTGATTGCATCTTTTCAGAATGGGCGATAATATCTTCAAAGCCCTCTGTTCCCTGCAACTCCAGAACTTTGGCTTTAAGCCTGACGTTTTCTTCGCGTAACTCAAGATGATCGACAGCTTTTTCCAGAACCAGAAGTATCTCGGCCGTTTTGAAGGGCTTAGTGATAAAATCGTAGGCCCCTGTTTTCATGGCCTCCACTGCATCGTCTATTGTTGCATATGCGGACATCATAATAATGATGGGCTGGTTGCCGTCTCCTGCAACTGCCTGTAAAAACTGCAATCCATCCATCCTGGGCATCTTCAGATCACAGAGGATAAGAGGAAAGGGTGCTTTCTTCTGGATAGCAAGGGCCTGTTCGCCATTTTCGGCCATGGTTACCTGGTACCCGGCCTTGGCGGTGACCACGGAGAGCATATGACGCATGTTTTCTTCATCATCAACAATAAGAAGACGTTTGTTGTTCGTATCTGTCATGCACTTAATCCTTTGTGATTATTTCTTTTGAGATAGCGACAGAGGGAGTGTGATGATAACGGATGTTCCCCGACCTCTCTTTGATGATATGCTGATAGTGCCACCGGATTTCTTGATCAGATTGTGTGCAACAGCAAGCCCCAGGCCGGTTCCCTTTCCCACTTCCTTGGTGGTGAAAAATGGATCAAAGATGGCCTCTTGGTTTTCCTTGCTGATACCTGCTCCGGTATCTTTAATGGTCGTGATAATACAGTTTCTTTCGTTTTTAGACACCATATTTTCCGTATGTATGCTGATGCTGTTGTCAGCACTGTCGACAGTTTCTTCAATGGCATCTATTGAATTGAGGATGCAGTTTAAAAAGACCTGACGCAGACCGTCACTGTCACTGAGAACTTCACTTGCAGTCGCCTGAAAATCTGTACTGTAACGGATCGGGAGTCTGGTCTTTCGGACACGAACAGTTTGTATGAGGTCAGTCAGGAGCGGGTGGATATCCATGGTCTCGGCTGAAGATGTCACGGGCGTTCTGGAGAGATCAAGGAGATTTCGGATAAGGGTATTGATACGGTCAAGTTCCTGGGTGGCACGTTTGCTAAAAGCCTTCCTGTCACTGCTGCTGAGAGTTTGCTCTGTGAGAAGATCAATGTATCCCTGGATTATACCAAGCGGGTTGCCGATTTCATGGGCCAGACCGGCAGAGAGCCTGCCAATTGATGCAAGTTTTTCTGCCCTGATCATCTCATCACGGTTCTTCTGAAGCTCGTCATTGGCATTTTTTAGAGATTCGACGCTGTGACGGAGTTCCTGTTTGTCGCCGTCTATCCGCGTTACCAGACGATTCAGGCTGAGAGAGAGTTGAGTGAACTCTCCCAGTCGCTCCCCGGATAAAAAAGGCGTAGCATCAAGATCAGTGCGCGAGTCGGCCAGGCGGGAGAGTCGTTCAATGGGCTTTATCACCAGATTTATCAAGCGCGTAAAGCCTATGGTTGTGAAGATAAGTACATTGATAATGAGATAGGCAAAGAATATCTTTTGTGTTGCACGGATGGAGGATGAAACACTATCCAGTGACCGAATAAGTGCAATTGCCCCCTGATTGGTCTGGCCAGGAATCAGAGGGGTTGCTATCAGCAGGTACTGTTTTGAAAGAAAAAATCCATTCCATGACATCCCTGAATAGCCTGTTTGTGTCTTAGTGCTGGTTGCAGCAGCAGAAAGCAATGGTGCAAGGGGTAAATCCTCGGGACAGCGACCATGGGAATGCATAGGACTGTCTGGAGAATTTTGCCACTGGAGGCAGAGAACGCCATTGTCATTGAAAAAACTCTGGATATCGTCGGTAAAGGGAGGATTGTTGGCAGAGACTTCTCCCGGGGCAATGGATGCCGCAGCGAAATAAAGGAGATTTTCACTGCCCCGGATCTCCTGGGTAATGCCGTTACGCTGCCAGAGCATCAGTATGACAAAACCAAAGAGGAGCATACTGATAAAGAGGAGAACGGAGAGGGTGAGGCCCAGCTGAACTTTTAGGGTGTGCATAATCTGCTATTCTAGCAGAGAAAGAAAGGAAAAAAAAGGAAAGAAGGCTGAGGTGATGGCAGTATTCACCTCAGTCTTCAGCCTTCTTTTTTTTTATTTGCAATTCACAGTGATCTCTTCCAGAAAAGTAGTTCAACCAGGAAGAAGTTTTGTCTAATGACCAGTCTTTTGGTGGGATTGGCTTTAGACTGTGAATGGTGTGACAGTCGGGTTCGACCCCCCGATGGTAACTGCGAACCCAGAAGCAGAGCCGTTTATTCGGGTACACTTCACAATAGCCATTATTGGAACCGCCGCATGGCCCATTAATCATTTTCTTGGGGCAGCCGGACTGAGGGCAGAGGTAGGAAGATTCAGCCAGGGTGCAGTCTCCGCACATTTGGCAATGAAAGAGAATTTTTTTTATCAGATGTTCGACGAGCGTGTACGTTCGGCTGAGAAAACTGTTGCTGAGTGCTTTTATGCTGAGTTTTCGTGCAATCGCGGGACCTCGCCACAGGCAAACCGCTGCAGGAATACTCGACGCGGGATATTTTCAATGTGG
>JGI10211J34971_10000546_pt1 | contig 30647 bp, 30 predicted proteins | sample Etolagsediment_FD_34971 | JGI IMG/M metagenome (IMG submission 34971)
AATATATCCATAAATATATTTCATTTAAAATTAATATAATAAAACATTAGCTATTGTGTATTACAGTTATATTAGATACTTTATCTATATATACTTTCGATTAATAAAAGGGGAAAAAATGTCATTAATGAAGGCACCAGAAAATACTCCGGTATGGGTTGATACATCTAGATGTAAAGCATGTGATATATGTGTATCTGTATGTCCATCAGGAGTACTTTCAATGAAACAAGAGCCAACTTCAACTTTAGGAGCTATGATTAGCATAGAGCATCCAGAGTCATGTATTGGTTGTAATGAATGTGAATTAACATGTCCAGATTTCGCTATTTATGTAGCAGATAAAAAAGCAGATAACTTTAAATTTGCAAAATTAACAGATGAAGGTAAAGCTAGACAAGCAGCAATTGTTGCAAATAACTATAGATTACCTGTGAATTACGGTAAATAAGGAGAATATAATTAATGGAAACTAGAGAAATAATATCTACTGGTAATGAATTATCAGCAATAGCTGCAGTTGATGCAGGATGTATGTTTTTTGGGGGATATCCACTAACTCCATCAAGTGAAGTGATGCATGTTATCTCAGATTTACTACCAGCTGTTGGTGGTGCTGCTATTCAGATGGAAGATGAGATTGCAGGTATATGTTGTGTAATTGGTGCTGGTATGGCAGGTGTAAGAGCACTTACAGCTACTTCTGGTCCTGGTGTATCATTAAAAGCAGAAAACTTAGGTCTTGCTCAAATGGCAGAAGTTCCAATGGTACTTGTAAATGTAATGAGAGGTGGTCCATCAACGGGTCTTCCTACAAGAGTTTCGCAAGGTGATATCAAACAAGCTTCTAACCCATCGCACGGTGATTATAGATCGATTACACTTTGTGCAGGTAACTTAGCTGAGTGTTATACAGAAGTTGTAAGAGCATTTAATTTAGCTGATAGATTTATGCAACCAGTTATCGTACTTACAGATGAGACTTTAGGTCATATGCATGGAAAAGCTATCATCCCAACGGCTGAAGCTGTTAAAGATGGGATTGTTCCTAGAAAAACATTTGATGGTCCTGCTGAAGAGTATTTCCCATATGATTGTGGACCTACAGAACCAGCTACTCTTAACCCAATGTTCCAAGGTTATAGATACCACTTTACAGGTCTTCACCATGATAAAAATGGTTTCCCAACTGAAGAGATTGAAACATGTAGAAAACTAATCCAAAGATTAGAAGATAAAGTTGTAGCTCACCAAGATGAATTAGAATTAAACGAAGAGTTTATGATGGATGACTTTGACGGATCAGATGATGAAGTATTAATCATTGCATATGGTTCAGTTTCACTAGCAGCTAAAGAAGCTATTAGAGATTTAAGAAACGAAGGTATCAAAGCTGGTTTATTTAGACCAATTACAATTTGGCCAAGTCCAGCAAAAAGAATACATGAAGTTGTAAATAGAACTAAAAATGTTCTTTGTGTAGAATTAAATATTAGACAATATACAGAAGAGATCGAAAGAGCTTCTGAGAGACTAGACATTGAAGGTCTATATAAAGTAAATGGTAGAGCTATTGCTCCACATGAAATTATTGCAAAAGTAAAAGAGGTATTCTAAAATGGCATTTAATTACGATAAATACTTAAGACTAGAAAAGATGCCAACACTATGGTGTTGGGGATGTGGTGATGGAGTTATTCTTAAAGCTACAATTAGAGCTATAGAAAAGTGTGGATGGAAGCAAGATGATGTTTGTGTTGTTTCTGGTATTGGATGTTCTGGAAGATTCTCTTCTTATGTAGATTTCAATACTATTCACTCTACTCATGGTAGAACTGTTGCATATGCAACTGGTGTAAAATTAGCAAATCCAGATAAACATGTAATTTGTGTTGGTGGAGATGGTGATGCACTAGCTATTGGTGGTAACCATACTATTCATATGTGTAGAAGAAATATTGATATTAACTTTATTGTTATCAATAACTTCATCTATGGTTTAACAAATTCTCAAACTTCTCCAACTACTCCTCAAGGTATGTGGACAGTTTCACAAAAAGCTGGTAATATTGATCCAACTTTTGATGCTTGTGAATTAGCTATTGCTGCTGGTGCTTCATTTGTAGGTAGAGAAACTATGCTTGATCCTAAAAAATTAGAAAAGCTATTAGTACAAGGATTCCAACATAGAGGTGCGTCATTTTTAGAAGTACTATCTAACTGTCATATTAACTTAGGTAGAAAAAATAAAATGGTTTCAGCTATGGAAAACTTAAACTGGATCGATTCTATTACTGTATCTAAGAAAAAATACGATACTTTAAGTGAAGAAGAGCAATTAAACTTATTACCTACAGGTGTATTAAAGCATGATACAGAGGTAAGAGAGTACTGTGATATGTACCAAGATATCAAAGATGTACATCAGGGTAAAAGAGGAAAAATTACTCAAGATGACTTCACTAAAAAGATTTAAGGAGAGATCATGGCTAGAAAAGTAATGAGATTTACAGGAGTTGGTGGACAAGGTGTTCTACTAGCTGGAGAGATTTTCGCAGCTGCAAAAATCAAAGCTGGTGGACATGGTCTAAAAACTGCAACATATACATCTCAAGTAAGAGGTGGTCCAACGGTTGTTGATATTCAACTAGATGACAATGAGATTTTTTATCCATATGCCAAAGATGGTGAGATTAACTTTATGCTTTCTGTTGCACAAAAGTCTTACGATCTATTTAAGAATGGTGTATCAGAAGGTGGTACAATTGTAATTGAGCCAAACCTAATTACACCAACTGAAGAAGATAGAAAAAAATGGAATATTGTTGAAATTGAAATTATTACACTTGCTAAAGAAGAAGTAGGGAATGTAATTACTCAATCAGTTATCGCATTAGGTGCAGCTAACTGTTTCATGGATGCAATTGATAAAGACCTTTTAAGAGAAGTTATGCTTTCTAAAGTACCTGCAAAAGTACATGAGATCAACAAGCAAGCTTACGAAATTGGTTACAGAGAAGCTATGAAAAACATGTAGATTTTAAATCTACATATTAAAAAAGCCCAACTCAATTTGAGTTGGGCTTTTTTATTAAGTATAAAACTGTAGAATCTATTTAAGAGACTCTACAATTGCTTTTGCTGCTGCTTTTCCATCTGCTGCAGCTGTTACAGCTAAATCGGCACCTCTTACAACATCTCCACCAGCATATATGTTTGATTTAGATGTCTGTTTTGTATCTAAGTTAATAACTATACCATTCCATTTATCAAGTTCTACATTTGAATCTTGAATAAACTGTGGTAATTCTTGGTCAAACCCAAGTGCCATAATTATAACATCAGCAGATTGAAGATATTCACTATTTTCAACAATAGATACACTTTGTCTACCCGATTCATCCGGATCGCTTAAAGTAGTTTTTTCTAGTTTAATTCCATTTGATTCAATAGATACAGGTGAAACATTAAATACAAAATCAACACCCTCTTCTTTTGCATTTATAACCTCTTTTTTAGATCCAGGCATATTTGCTTCATCTCTTCTATATAAACACTTAACAGATGATGCTCCCTCTCTAATAGATGTTCTTACACAATCCATAGCAGTATCACCACCACCAATAACAACTACATCTTTACCATTTACATCAATAGCACTTGAATTTATCTCACCAAGTTCTTTTTTCTGTACAGTAGTTAAAAATTCCATTGCTAAATGTACATTTGAGTTATCTTCGCCTTTAATTCCAGCTTTTTTACCTTTTGTTGCACCAATACCAATAAATACAGCATCAAACTCTTTTTCAAGCTCTTCAAATGATTTATCTTTTCCAATTTCACAATTTAAAGTAAGATTCATACCAGCATTAGTAAGAAGATCAATTCTCCTTTGAACTCTTTGCTTTTCAAGTTTAAATCCAGGTATACCAAAAGTAAGTAATCCGCCAGCTTTGCTAGCTCTTTCAAACATATGTACCTCTACACCTTCTCTAAGTAAGAAGTTTGCTACAGACATACCAGCAGGTCCAGAACCTATAATTGCAACCTTACCATTTGTTTTATTTGTATTAAACTTCGGTGTAAATCCAGCATCAAATCCTGACTCTGTAATATGTGTCTCAATAGATCCTATAGAGATAGCACCATGTGTTTCATTTAAACTACAATCACCTTCACAAAGTACTTCTTGTGGACATATTCTACCAAGAATCTCTGGAAATGGTGAAGTTTCATTTGATATATTAAAAGCTAATTCTAAATCTTTAGATGCAACTTGCTTAAGCCAAGCAGGAATAATGTTGTGTAAAGGACATTTTGTATGACAGTATGGATCACCACACTGCATACATCTACTTGCTTGATCAGCCGCATCATCTTTAGGAAATACTTCATTTACTTCTCTAAAGTCTTTAATTCTTTCCATTACCCCTCTTTTATTAGGGTTAATTCTATTAATCTCTGTAAATTTTAACATATTATTCTCCATCCACTGGACTAAGTGGCAACACCGTCATATTTTTTGGCTTAACCATCCAGAAATTTCTAACTTCAGATCTAAAATTATCCATAATGAATTGTGCTTTTTTAGATTTTGTTTCAGCTATATAGTCTGTAAGTAGTTTCTTAAGATAGATTCTTTCAGTCTCTTCATTGTCCGTATCAATTCTAACATGCTCAATTAATTCTTGATTCATATTATCTACAAACTCTCTATCTGCATCATATATAAATGCAAGACCACCAGTCATACCAGCTCCAAAGTTTACACCTGTCTTACCAAGAGTCACCATAATACCACCAGTCATATACTCACAAGCATTATCTCCAGTACCCTCAACAATAGTAATTGCACCAGAATTTCTTACGGCAAATCTTTCACCCACTGCGGCCCTTACATACAGTTTACCACCAGTTGCACCATAAAGACAAGTATTACCAGCTCCTGCATGCTCTTCACCTTGCTGTGCAGGGTTAATAATTATCTTACCACCTGACATACCTTTACCTACATAGTCATTACCTGCACCATCTAAATACATAGATATACCTTTACTTAAAAATGCTCCAAATGATTGCCCTGCAACACCTTTAAGCTTGAAGTTAATAGTATCAGTAGGTAATCCAGCATCACCATATCTAGCTGCAATTTCACCAGAACTTAAAGCACCAAAACTTCTATTTAAGTTAGAAATATTTGTATTAATTGTTATAGGTTTAATTGGATTCTCAATTGTAGGCATAATTTGAGCTAAAATTTCATGTGACTCTTCATTTTTATCATATGGTTCATTTCTCTCTTTTTGACAAGTATCAATTCCATCTATTCTTCTTAATACATTTTGGAAATCAAATTTTCTTGCAAACTCATCATCAATCACTTCAAGAAGATCACTTCTACCAATAATATCTTCTAGTTTAGTGTAACCAAGTGATGCAAGTATTTCTCTAATATCTTCTGCTAAGAATTCGAAGTACTCTATTAACCTTTCAACAGTTCCAGAGAACTTATCTCTTAACGCTTCATCTTGTGTTGCAACACCTACACTACATTTATTTGTATGACAAATTCTTAAAATCTTACATCCCAAGATTGTTAGAAGTGGTGTACCAAATGCATAAGATTCAGCACCTAGCATAGCTGCTTTAACTACATCTATACCTGATTTTAATCCACCATCAGCTTGTACATGTACCATAGATCTTAAGTGATTTGCTTTTAGAGCATTGTGTGCTTCTGCCAAACCTAATTCCCATGCATTACCAGCATGTTTAATAGATGTAAGAGGAGCTGCACCAGTACCACCATCTGCACCAGAAATAATAATCTTATCAGCATATGCTTTAGCTACACCAGCTGCAATTGTACCAACACCAATTGTAGATACTAATTTAACAGTTACTATTGCTTTTGGATTTACTTGCTTAAGGTCAAAAATAAGCTGTGCTAAATCTTCTATTGAGTAAATATCATGATGTGGTGGCGGAGAAATAAGTGTAACACCTTCAGTAGTATGTCTAAGTCTAGCAATCATAGCATTTACTTTAGATCCTGGAAGCTGTCCACCCTCACCTGGTTTTGCACCTTGTGCTACTTTAATTTGAAGCTCATCGGCACTTCTTAAGTATCCTGGAGTTACACCAAATCTACCAGAGGCAACTTGTTTTATTTTAGAGTTTTTTAATGTACCAAATCTAGCTGCATCCTCACCACCCTCACCTGAGTTTGAAGCAGCACCAATTGTATTCATAGCTACTGCAATTGCTTCATGTGCTTCTACTGAAATAGATCCACATGACATAGCTGCAGCTGCAAACCTTTTAAAAATTGCATCTTTTGATTCAACTTCATCAATATTTACACTTGATTTATCACTTTTAAAATCAAAGAAATCTCTAATAAATTTCTTATCTCTTGACTCTACAATATTTTTTAGTGCATTTAAATCTTTTGTATGATTAATAGCTTTTGTAGTAGCAGGAGCAAAATCATGGTATTCTGAACCATCTATATATTTATATAATCCACCCATTTCTAGAGGGAACATTGTTTTATCATTTACAAATGCATCAAAGTGTGACTTCTCAATTCTTGCTTCAATATCATCATATGTAAGTCCAGCAAGATCAGAATTTGCATCTTCAAAACAATCAGAAACTATCTCATCACTTAAGCCAATAATATCAAATAAAGAAGAATTTCTATATGAAGCTACTGTTGCAATACCCATTTTAGACATAATCTTAAGAATACCACCATTTAAAGCTAGTTGAGTATTTTTAATTTTTTTACTTAAAGCCTTACGAGATATTTGTCTTCTTTCATTATGAGATACAACAGAAGAATACATCATATATGGATATATAGCTGTAGCACCAAATGCAATCATAACTGCAGCACTGTGTGGGTCATAAACTTCACCACTAATTGCTACAATTGAAATAGATTGTCTTATTTTGTCTTTTTGTAGATTGTGATTTATAAATCCAATAGCAATAGGCATTGGAATTACTTTATTATCAATATTAACACCTCTATCATCTAGTAATATAATACTTACACCATCATTTACAATAGCATCTTTTACATTATTATAAAGTGCTTGTAATGATCCCTTTAAATTAGTTTTAAATGTAGTACTAAATGTTCTATTTTTATAATAAGCATCATATTTAGAATTATTTTCATCACCAAATGACACAAGTACATCCATCTTTTCTTTCATAAGAATTGGACTTGCAGCTTTTAGTCTTTTTGCAAAGCTTTCTTTTTCTTTTAATACATTATGAATATGACCAAACCCAGTATTTAAAGACATAACAATTTTTTCTCTATATGGATCAATTGGTGGGTTTGTAACTTGAGCAAATTTTTGTCTAAAGAAATCTGTAAAATTTCTATGTTTATTTGAAAAACATGCAAGTGGAGTATCATCACCCATAGATCCGGTTGGTTCTTTAGCTTCGTTGGCCATTGGCTCAATCATTTGATCTAATACTTCATAAGTGATATTAAAGAATCTTTGTTTCTTTACTAATTCATCATCAAAATATTCACTATGATCTGTAAAAGTTGATTCTACATGTTCTTGTAGATACTCCATATCACTAGAAAGCCATTTAGAATAACTTTGTGAAGATTTTAGATAATCATTGATATCAGCTTCTTTTAATACTTTTCCATAACTTAAATCTAGACCAATCATCTCACCAGATTGTAATCTTCCTCTTTCAAGTACATTATCATCATCTACATGTACTGTACCGTATTCACTAGTCACAAATAATCTATCATCTTTAGTGATTAGGTATTTTGATGGTCTTAAACCATTTCTATCAATTAAACATCCAATATGTTTTCCATCTGTTAATGATACAGCTGCTGGACCATCCCAAGCTTCAAAACATGTTGAAGAATATTCATAAAATGCTCTTAGTTCTGCATCCATATGTGGTGAGTTTTGCCAAGGTGCTGGAACTAAACTTCTAGCAGCTTTAAAGAAATCCATACCATTTACAATTAAAAATTCAAACATATTATCTAAAGATGCACTATCACTTCCACCATCTTGTAAGATTGGGAAAATTCTTTGTAACTCTTCATCTGTAAATACATCAGAATCAATTGTTTCCATTTTTACTTTTACATTAAATCTATTTGCTTCTACAGAGTTAATTTCACCATTGTGTGCTACACCTCTAAATGGTTGAGCAAGTCTCCATCTTGGCAAAGTATTTGTAGAGAATCTTTGATGGAATAAAGAGAATGTAATTTTAAAGTCCTCATCCTGTAAATCTTTATAAAATGATTGAATTGTTGTAGGCATTACAAGCCCTTTATAAGCAATCACTTTAGAAGAGAATGTTGGTATATAAAAATCAGGGTTAGACCTTAACTCATGCTCACATTCTTTTCTTGTTAAATATAAAAGGGCATCAAATCTTTCATGTGACACTACACATCCAGGTACTACAAATACCTGAGTGATATTTGGTAAAATCTCTAAAGCTTGCTTACCTAGTACTGATGTATCTAAAGGAACATCTCTTGTGAAAACTACTTTTAAATTATTATTATCACAATGCTTTTTAAATGTATCAATTTCACCATCTTTTGTTGAAAAGATCATAGCAACAGCATATTTTTCTGGAAGATCTATATCTGCATTTGCAGCCATCTTTCTCATAAATTGATCTGGTAAAGATAATAGTAAACCACTACCATCTCCACTAATACCATCTGCAGCTACTGCACCTCTGTGCATCATTCGAGATAACGATTCTATAGCATCCTCAAGGTTTTTGTGTGAAGGCTCATTCTTCAAGTGAGCAACAAGCCCAAATCCACAGTTATCTTTAAAAGAAGTTAATTTGTCTAAATTACAACCCATTCTTTCCCTTTCTAAATTATTGATATAATATTGTATATTTGCCTAGAGAGTATCTAAATTATGATTAAAGACTGGTTAAATATAAAGGGTTGAGAAATAAAAAAGGGTCAAAAGAGATATACTCTTCTGACCCTTTTTTTAGTAAAATATTACTAATTATACAAATGAAATGAATGCCATTTGTGTAGCATCACCTCTTCTGATTCTTGTTTTGATAATTGATGTATATCCACCATCTCTACCAACATATTTTGGAGCAATATCATTAACAAGTTTTTTTGTACTATCTTTATGCTGTAAAGCAGCAAAAATTTGTCTATGAGTATTTGAACCCTCTACTCTAGCTTTAGTAACTAGTTTTTCAACATATCTTCTAAGCTCTTTTGCTTTTGGTAATGTTGTTTCAATCTTTTCATTCTCAATTAAAGCAATTGCTAGATTTTCTAATAATGCTTTTCTGTGAGAAGAAGTTCTACTTAATCTTCTATATCCATGCTTATGTCTCATGTGATCTACCTTCTCTTATTCTTTAATTTGCTCTAGCTTTTTTCTTAAAGCTGAAGCTATATTTTCATCAATTGTTTCAGAAATTGGATAACCTAATGCAGCCAATTTGTCAGAAACCTCTTCTAAAGACTTTTTACCTAAATTTTTAATATTTTGTACTTCAACTTCACTCATTAAAACAAGTTCACCTAAGTATTTAATATTTCCTCTATCTAAAGAGTTAAAACTTCTTGCACTTAAACTTAATTCATCAATTGCAAGTAATAGGTCTTTTAAATCAACTGACTCTTCCTCTTTTGAATCATTTACTAGCTTAACAGCAGAAATGTCAAAAACTTTATTAAATACAGACATTTGATCATACATCGTATTTACTGCAGCTTTTAATGCATCAACTGGTGAAATTTGTCCATCTGTTTGGATAGTAAATACTATCTTCTCAAAGTTAGGATTATCTTCTACTAGCATTTTTTCTATATCGTATACTACTTTTTTAACAGGAGTAAAGAATGCATCCATTGGGATGAAATCTTTTTCAACTACTTCTCTAGTCTCTTCAGATGGAGTGTAGCTGATACCTTTTTGAATAATAACTGTAAAAGTTAAATTACAATCATCACTAATAGTAGCAAGGTGAGTATCACCATTTACAACTTCAACAACATCATTTTCAAGATCAGATCCTTTGATCTCTTTTGCTTCGTTGAAAGAGTATTGTACTTCAACTCTATCTTCATCACCTTTTAAGTTAAATCTGATAGTTTTTAAGTTTAAAATGAATACTGCAACATCTTCAAGCATACCTCTTAATGAGTCAAACTCATGAGTTACACCTTCGATTTTTACAGCAATTGGTGCATATCCAACAGAACTACTCATAAGTAGTCTTCTTAATGGATGTGCTAAAGTAATTGCATAACCACTTTCAAATGGAAATGCTGATACTTTTGCTAAATTTTCACCAATCTCTTCTATCTCAACTTGGTCAGCTAAGTATGGTACACATTTATTTTCTTTCATAGTTGTCCTTTATATACTTCTATTATTTAGAGTAAAGCTCTACGATAAGTCTTTCTTCAACAGGGATTACAACTTCTTCTCTAGCAGGGATTCTTGTGAATACACCAGATACTTTAGTAGTATCTACTTCAACCCAATCAACCATACCAGTTTGGTTTGTTAATTCTAATGATCTAGCAACTTGAACATTTGATTTTAATTTTTCTTTAACTTCAACTTTTTGTCCAGGCTTAACGCAGTAAGAAGGGATATCAACTTTTTTACCATCTACTAAAATAGAACCATGAGATGTTAATTGTCTAGCACTTGCTCTAGTTGTAGCAAATCCCATTCTATAAACAACATTGTCTAATCTAGTTTCAATTAATGTAATTAAGTTTGCACCAGTATTACCTTCTCTTCTTGCAGCTTCTTTAAAGTATTTTCTGAATTGTTTTTCAGAAACACCATACATAAATTTAGCTTTTTGCTTTTCTTGAAGTTGCATACCATACTCAGATAGTTTTGTTCTTCTTTGTCCATGTTGCCCTGGAGCATATGGTCTTTTTTCTAAAGCACTTTTTCCGTTAAGTCTTCTCTCACCTTTTAATCCAAGGTCAGCATTAAGTCTTCTTTCTAATCTTTCAACAGGTCCTGTATATCTTGCCATGTTTGCGCCCCTTACACTCTTCTTCTTTTAGGAGGTCTACAACCATTGTGTGGTAAAGGAGTTACATCTTTAAACCATTTAACAGTGATACCTTCAATTGAACCTACAGATTTTACTGCAGTGTCTCTACCAGAACCAGGTCCTTGGATTTTAATTCCAACATTTTTGATACCTTGCTCTTTAGCTTTTGCCATTGCATCTTCAACTGCAGCAGTTGCAGCAAAAGGAGTAGATTTTTTACTACCTTTGAATCCTAAGTTTCCAGCACTTGACCATGCAATTGCATTACCAGCATTGTCTGTTACTGTTACCATAGTATTGTTAAATGTTGCAGCGATATGTACAACACCGTCAGCAATATTTTTCTTAGCTACTTTTTTTCTAGTTACTTTTCTTTTTGCCATCTATTATTCCTTATGCTGCGCCAACAGTTTTCTTTTTACCTTTTCTTGTTCTGGCATTAGTTTTTGTCTTTTGCCCTCTACAAGGTAAACCTGCTCTATGTCTTAAACCTCTGTATGAACCTAAATCCATAAGTGCTTTTATATCCATAGCAGTTTGTTTTCTAAGATCACCCTCTACGATGTAGTTTGCTTGAATCTCATTTCTGATTGCTGCAACGTCATCTTCAGTTAATTCGTGAACTCTTTTATCAAAATCAATATCTACAGCTTTAAGAATTAATCTTGAAGTATGTAAACCTATACCGTAGATATAAGTTAATGCATATTCCATTCTTTTTTTATTTGGTAAGTCTGTACCTGCAATTCTTGCCATGCTTGCTTATCCTTGTCTTTGTTTATGTTTTTTAGTTTCGCAAATTACTCTTACGATTCCTCTTCTTTTTACGATCTTACATTTATCGCACATTTTTTTAACTGAAGCTCTTACTTTCATGTAGCTATCCTTCATATTATATTTTCAACTCAACAGGCAAATATATTTAATATCTACCAACTTTTTATAAATCTTTAATAGAAAAATCTATAAAAACTTCTTTAATGGTTAAGTGTGAACGCGAATTATATTTAATTTAAGCTTAATTTTTGGTTAAAATGTCTTTTAGAACTCTTTAATGAGGTTAATAAATATATTTGTAAGGTCTTGAACCTCTTTTACAGATGTTCTTTCATCAATTGAATGTATTGTGTCATTAATTACACCAAATTCAACAGTCTCTACATTATACTGACCAAAAAATCTAGCATCACTAGTTCCACCTGCTGTAGAATGTTTAGTGTCAATATTAATTGTATCTTTAATTATTTGAGATAATTTTGTAACTATTTTAGATGACTTATTTGTCATAAAAGGATAAGATCCTTGTGTCATATGAAAATTGTACTCAAGACAATCAAATGTATTATCAATTAGAGTTTGAATCTCTACTTGTGTAGTCTTAGTTGAGTTACGAACATTAAACATTAATTTAAGTTCATTTGGTGTTACATTTGTAACCTCCATACCACCTCTAATATCTGTAATGATTAACTGACTTGGAGAGAAATACTCATCACCATTATCAAGATTTATACCTGCTATTGTTGATAGTAAGGGTGCTACTTGATGTACTGGATTAATAGCTTTCTCTGGATATGCAGCATGTCCTTGCTTACCTTTAATTGTAAGATAACCATTAATACTTCCACGACGACCAACTTTAATAGCATCACCAAACACATCTTCACATGTAGGCTCAGCTACGACTGCAAAGTCAGGTAGAAAAGCTTTATCTTTTAAATATTCTAAGACTTTTACTGTACCATTTATAGCATCACCCTCTTCATCTGATGTCATTAAAATAGACAATGTACCATCAAAATTTTGAGCATGTTTACAGGCATATAGATATGCAGCGACTCCACTTTTCATATCTTGTGTACCACGAGCTATAATAATTCCATCTTCCTCTTTTGCGGCAAATGGATCAACACTCCACCCATTACCTGGAGGTACTACATCAATATGACCAGCAAAACATAAATGTTGCTTAGTGTCATTAAATTTTTTATAATAAAATCTATTTTTTACATCGTGAAAATCTAATTCAATGCAAGTCCACTCATCACCTAAATAAGAGGTGATAAAGTCAAATGCACCATCATCATTTGGTGTGATTGATTTAAATTGTAATAATTTTTGAAATAATTCTATTTGTGTCATGATATAATCCAATTAATTTTAATAGTTATATGCAACTTTATACTTAGGATCATCTTCCTCAAAAGTACAAAATTGTTTTGCATTAGTCATGATATTTTTACACTCATTGCTTAAATGTCTAATCTTGATAGTTTTTCCTGCATCTAAATATTTCTTTGTAATTGCATCAATAGCTTCGACACCAGAAATATCCATTACTCTAGCATCCTTAAAATCTAATACAATATTTTCCGGGTCATGTGCTAAATCAAATTCTTCATTAAATGCTGCTACACATCCAAAGAATAATGGTCCATCAAAATCATAAACTTTTGTTCCATCATCTTCTAAGTGAGTACTAGCTGTAATTCTTGCATGTTTCCAAGCAAACACAAGTGCAGAAATAATCACACCAGATATAACAGCAACAGCCAAATCTGCCACGATAGTAATAAGCGTTACAGTTACAAGTACAAATGCATCTGATCTAGGCATTTTTGTAATTCTAGAGAAGCTTGACCACTCAAAAGTACCAATAGATACCATCCACATAATACCAACTAATATTGCAACAGGGATAACATTAAGAATATCTGTTAAAGTTGCCACTAGAAGCATAAGTCCAATAGATGCTACAATACCAGACAATCTACCCCAACCACCTGAAGTATAGTTGATAATAGACTGACCAATCATTGCACATCCTGGCATAGCACCAAACATACCACAAGTGATATTACCCGTACCTTGAGCGATACATTCTTGATTAGCACTTCCTCTTGTACCACTAATCTCATCTAATACCGAAAGAGTTAAAAGTGATTCAATTACACCTACAAGTGCTACAATTATTGCATATGGCAGTACCATTATAATAGCATCTGTACTTAAAAGTGTATCAGGTATATGAAAGCTTGGTAACATTCCAGAAAATTGACTTAAGTTTGCAAGATCACCTACAAGCTTTGTCTCTGCTCCAACTACTGCTACAGCAACTGTAAATACAACAATAGCAACAAGTCCAGCAGGTACAGCCGTAGTAAGTTTAGGTAAAAAATACATTGTAGCCATAGTGCCTAGTATAACAGCATACATTAGCATACCTGCATCATCTAAAAACTTAAATTGACTAGTTGCAATTACTACTGCTAAACCATTTACAAATCCATGTAAAGCTGGTTGTGGTACAAGTCGTATGAATTTACCCATCTTAAATGCACCAATAGCAATCTGTATAAGTCCTGCTACAATAGCTGTAAGTGTAATATATTGAATAATACCAAATGATAAAGCATCACCCGTAAGACCTTGAGCTATTAGCATCTCTTTTGCAGCTAAACTAAGTCCAACAAGTACAATAGCAACTGCACCAGTTGCACCAGAGATCATACCAGGCTTTCCACCCATAATTGCTGTTATAAGTCCTAAAATAAATGCTGCATAAAGTCCAACTATTGGACTAACTTGTGCAATAAATGAAAATGCAATAGCTTCTGGTACCAGTGCAACTGCTACAACTAAACCTGATAAGATATCACTTTTAGCTGACTTACCTATAAGATGTTCTTTAAATCCTAACAAAATATTCCTTTTTGATTCTCTATATTTTACCGATTGTATCTAAAAACTTATTAGAGTTCTTTTTCTAGGTAATATCCAGTATGGCTACTAGTATCCTTGTGTGTACTAGCTAAATACTCAGGAGTACCCTCTACTACAATTTGTCCACCTTTATTACCACCTTCAGGACCCATATCTATAATCCAATCGGCATTTCTAACTATGTCTAAATTATGTTCAACTACAAGGACGCTATTACCTAAATCAACTAAATGATGCAATACTTTAGTAAGTCTATCTATATCTGCAAAATGCAGTCCTGTTGTTGGCTCGTCTAATACATATAGAGTATTACCCGTATCTTTTTTGCTAAGCTCTTTACTAAGCTTTATTCTTTGAGCCTCACCACCACTTAAAGTGATAGCATTTTGTCCAAGTGTAATATATCCAAGCCCTACATCACTTAAAGTTTTTAGTTTTGCATATATTTTAGGTACTTTGGCAAAAAATTCCAATGCTTCATCTACAGACATATTAAGTACATCAGAAATAGTTTTTCCTCTATAATGTATCTCTAATGTCTGAGGATTATATCGTGCACCTCGACAATCTTCACATTTAACCATAATATCTGGTAGGAAATGCATCTCTATTTTGATCTCACCCTCACCTTGACATTTCTCACATCTACCACCTTTTACATTGAAACTATATCTACCAATAGTATAACCTCTTAGTTTACTCTCTTTAGTCTCAGCAAAAATCTTTCTAATCTCATCCATAAGGCCTGTATATGTTGCTGGATTTGATCTAGGAGTCCTACCTATAGGTGATTGATCAAGATAGATCACTTTATCAAGTTTATCTAAACCTTCTATACTTACACCATCCACTTTATTTACTTTTCTAGCTCTATTTAAAAGCTCTTTTGCTACAGGCAATAGTGTTTGAAGAATTAAAGATGATTTTCCACTACCACTTACACCTGTAATAGCACATAAATTATGTAATGGTATCTTGACATTTAAATCTTTTATATTGTTTATATTTACATTTTGAATATCAATCCACTCATCTTGCTCTCTTCTTTTGTAATATTTAATCTCTTTTCGTCCACTTAGATAATCTGCTGTTAGTGTTTTAGACTTTAGTAATTGTTTCATTGTACCTGCAAATACGATCTCTCCACCAAATTCTCCAGCTCTAGGACCAATATCTACAATATAATCAGCAACTTCCATTGTTTCTTTATCATGTTCAACAACAACTACAGTATTTCCCTTGTCCCTTAAAGCTTGAAGAGTTTTAATAAGCTTTGCTGTATCTCTTTCATGAAGTCCAATAGATGGTTCATCTAATACATACAATACACCAGTAAGACCAGATCCTATTTGAGAAGCAATTCTAATTCTTTGAGCTTCACCACCACTAATAGTCCTAGCATCACGACCTAATGTAATGTAACCCAGTCCTACATCATATAAGAAATATACTCTATCTCGAATCTCTTTTAATATTGGTGCAGCGATTAGTGATTCTTTTTCAGTGAAATATTTGAAATTCTTCTCATCTTGAAAGAACTTATGAGTATCCTCAATTGGCATATCTAAAATAGATGCTATATTATGATTTGCAACTTTAACTGCTAACGATGAAGCTTTTAATCTATGGCCATCACATTCATCACACACTTTTTCAGTCATATAATCAGCCATATCTTTTTCATCTTTGACCATTGAGTAAGCTATCTTTACTATACCTTCCCATTTTCTAGTTAATCTATGTCTTTTCCAAGTAAACTTAGCTTCTTCTACACCACCATGAAGAATTCCACCTCTTTGATGAGATTCTAATTGTTTAAATGGAATTGTTGTATCAATACCAGCAGCTTCACAGTAAGCTTTAAGCATCTTAAAATAATAGCCTTTATTAAAGCCATATATAACTTTAATAGCTCCTTCATCTATAGGTAATTCTTCGTTTACAACTTTTTTCATATCTAAAGCATATCTAATACCTAGTCCATCACAATGGGGACATGCCCCTTTGGGTGAATTAAAAGAAAAGCTAAGAGGTTCAAGTGGTTCAAATGATATCTTACAATCAAAACAAGCCATATGTTCACTATAATGTATATGTTGCTCTACACCAACCTCTTCATGATTTATCACATCAACTTCGAGTTCCCCAAATGATTCTTTTAAACCTTTTTCAACACTTTGTGCAATCCTTTGAGTATTTTCCTCTTTAACTACAACTCTATCAACTACTACTTTAATAGTATGCATCTTTGTTTTAGATAACTCAATCTCTTCATCAAGTCTAGTCATTACACCATCAACTTGTGCTCTTACATAACCTTTAGCTCGTAAACTTTCAAAAAGATCAGCAAAGGTACCTTTCTTACGGTTTATTAATGGAGCTAATATAATTAACTTTGAACCCTCTGGTAGCTTTAAAACCTGATCAATAACATCCGAACTACTCATCTGTGAGATAGGTTTAGAACATTTATGACAATGCTGATTACCAATTCTTGAATATAATAACCTAAAATAATCATATATCTCTGTAATAGTACCTACAGTTGATCTTGGATTTTTTGATGTAGTCTTCTGATCTATAGCAATAGCAGGAGTTAATCCCTCAATTCTTTGAACATCAGGTTTGCCAACTTTATCTAGAAACTGTCTAGCATAAGCACTCAAAGATTCAATATATCGTCTTTGACCTTCTGCATAAAGTGTATCAAATGCCAATGTTGATTTACCACTACCACTAAGTCCAGTAAAAACAATAAGCTTATTTTTTGGTATTTCTAAATTAATATTTTTTAAGTTATTTTCATTTGCACCAATTATTTTAATAGTATCAGTCATGTATCAATATGCCTTTTTAGATTTAAATAAGATACAAGCTTATCTAAAATTCACAAAAAGCCAGATAAACCCCACAACTACAGTCATTCTTTAGCTTTATAAAAGGTAAAATGATATATTATTCGAGAATTAAAAAAAATAAGGAAACAATTATGAATAAAGCACAATTTATTGAAGCAGTAGCAGCAAAAGCTGAACTATCTAAAAAAGATGCAAAAACTGCAATTGAAGCAGCATTAGAAACAATCACAGAAACTCTATCAAATGGTGATTCTGTAGCATTAATTGGATTTGGAACATTTTCTACGTCTGAAAGAGCGGCAAGAACAGCAACTGTACCATCAACTGGAGCTAAAGTTGAAGTACCTGCAACTACTGTTGCTAAATTTAAAGCTGGAAAAGTTTTAAAAGAAGCTGTAGCTAAATAAAGAAAATGAAAAGTCTAGCTATATATAGCTAGACTTTTTATAATTACAAGCTATTTGTGCCAGTGTGATGAAATGGTAGACATGGGGGATTCAAAATCCCCTGGCTTTACGGCCGTGTCGGTTCGAGTCCGATCTCTGGTACCACCTTGGAAATAATATCTTTCCTATTAATCTTATTTTTCCCATTATTATATATATTTTCTTCTAATTGCTTCATAATATCTTTTAATTCAATTTGATAACTATACGGTAGTAATATTTCATAAAGTTCTTTATCATTTTTAGCTTTTTTAATCATTATATCAATTGGTCTTAAAGGCTTATTATCTTTCCTTTTTCGTATAAAGAGAAATGAAATTAATAGACCAATTATTATCCCTACTACTAAATAGATATATCTCATAGTACTGTCTTGTGGTACTGATGCTTGTTTTACAACATCAACTACACGGCTTTTATCATTTGTCTCAATCTTAGGTTGGAGTTTTGATTCTTTCTTTACTTTCATATCAATAGCTTTAGATTTTAAAACTTTAATTGTCTTACTTTCTATATCAAAATATTTAAATACAATTGGTTGTATAGTAAAATCATTTTCAGATACTATAGAAAACTTTTGAGTAAACTCACCTTTATAAACTCTATTTTCTAGATATGCTTTTAGTTGGGGCTTTGTACTATAAACTTGTTGATCTTTTAAATCCAATTTAATTTCATCTATATCATCTATATTTCCAGCACCTTTGATATTTACTGTAAGATTAATTGGTTTGTTAGCTTCTGTAGTTGTTTTATCTACATTTACATCAAGTGTATAATCTCCTTGAATATCTACACCATTTGGCAATGCTTGTACATCTAATTTTAAATCATTTGAATATACTTTCTTCCATTTAACTTGTCCCCATAACCCAAATTGATTATTAGAGTTTTGTATAGCTACTTTTATCATCTGATTATCAAGTTTATGTTGCCCACTTTTTTGAGGAAATACTATATATTCTTGAGTAATGATATTATATTCACCTTTTTGTATTGGATCTGATGATTTCAAACCTTTAATCCAAAAGTGTTTTTGTTTAAATTCTTGTAGTTGTAAATCAACTACATTTAGACCAGTTTTGTACTTAAACTTCATTGTTAAATTAATTGCTTCACCTACATATGCTGTAGTTTTATTAGTTAACAATTTTAATTGAAAATCATCTCCATCTTTTGAAGCTGTAGGTTCTTTGATATTTATATGATGTATCTTGGTTTGGAATTTTTTACCATCAACTTCAATTTCATAAGACGGGATTGTAGTATTAGTCTGCACTACAAATTGATATGACATAATTTGTTGTTTACTGTATGCCCCATTTATAATATTCATAGAAGATGATGATGATCTATTTATAATTTTATTTCCAGCTATTTGTTTAAAATCTGGAAAAACTATATCTTTTCCACTAGCTTTGATAGTATAACTTAACACATCACCTTTTATTGCAGTATTTGTATCCAAATATGATGTTACATTAGCATGTAAATTTAACGATAAAAATATTATAAAAAATATTATTTTACCAAGGTTTAATATTTTGCTCATTGTTATCCTTTTTTGATTTCATAGGTATCATTAATGTATTAATTTCTCTTTTATTCAGCATTTTATCCCATTTTTTCTCTTCTATTTTAGACAATTCTCGATTTTGGCTTTGTTGTGATTTATTTTTAGACTGTTCTTTTTTATTCTCTTTAGATTTATTTTTTTGTTTGGATTGTCCATCTTGATCATTTTTTGATTTTTTATCTTTTTTGCTTTGATCTTCTTGGTTTTTCTGATTCTTATCTTGTTTATCTTTATTTTGTTCTTCTTTTTTCTTTTTATCTTGTTGTTTTTTCTTTAGTAATTCAAGATTAAATTTTGTATCTTTATCCTCTTTTATTTTTAAAGCATCTTCATAAGATTTAATCGCATCATCAATATTATCAAGCTTTGCATAGCTATTACCTAGATTATGTAATGTTTTATATTTTAATTTACTATCTGTAATACTTTTATAATATTTTATAGCATCTTTATAGTTCTTTTGTTTGTATGATATATTCCCAAGATTATAATTAATTTTACTAGTTTTAGTCTCACAGTTTTGATAATATTTTTTAGCATCATCAAGCTGATTATTTGTATAACTTCGTTTGGCTTGCAGTAGATTATAATCATCTAATATACTAGCATTAAGAATTATACTAATAGATAATAACAATATTAATTTCATGTGCGTAATCCTCTAAAGTTTCCAATTGAAATTAAAAACAAAATCAATGCTAATAGCAATGGAATATAGAATAATTCTTGATTAGTATTAATCTCTATATCCTCTTCTTTTACACCTTTAAATTTACTTTTTATTAGGTTTACAAATTCGGATATATCATTTTTTCTAGCTGAATACTCTAGGTATGCACCATCACTTTGAAGTGCTAATTCTTTAATATTTGAATTTAGACTTGTAATAACAATATTACCATCTTGATCTTTTTGAATCTCGCCATTTTCTTTTGGTATCACTCCACCTTTAGCAGTTGCTGTAGCATAAATAAATACTTTTATATTATTATCTTGTGCATATTTTATACTATCATCAAAGTCATTTTCATCAGTACCATCAGTAAATACTATTAAAGCTTTGTGCTTTGAATCTTTTAATAACTCATTTGTAGTTTCTAAAGACTCTAATATATGTGAGCCTTGTATATTTACAACGTTTTGGTTTAGATTTGCTAATAAATATTTTAAGGTATTGTAATCACTAGTAATAGGTGAAATTAAAAATGATCTACTAGAAAAACCAATAAGACCAACTTTCTGATTTGTAAGACTTTCTAGCATAATATTAAATTTATTTTTTGAGAAGTCTAATCTAGTTGGATAAATATCTTCACATTTCATAGATGCAGATATATCAAATGCCACAACAATATTGATATTGCTTTGAGGTATCTTAATAGGTATGTTATTAATAACTGGTCTTGCTAATGCAATTACTAAGAATATAAAACTAATCAATAGATATATAAGCTTTATATTTTTCTTATTTTTTCCAACTATAAGCTCTTTTAACATCTCTTGACTAAAATAATGTTCAAAATTTTTAACAATACCAGATACAAAATATACAACAAGCAATAGAATCAATAGATAAAATGCATAATAATTTTCAAAACTTATCATCCATATCTCCTATTTATCATAATCAATAAAAATAATAAACCAATTGCAATATCAAGTGGATATTGGTAATAGTATTCTATCTTTTGATAGCTTTTTATCTCTATATCACTTTGTTCAAGAGAATTTATAGTTTCATATATAGATTTTAATTTCTCTACACTATTAGCCTCAAAAAACTGTCCATTGGTCTCATTGGAAATCTTTTGCAATGCCAATGAATCATAATCTCCAGTTCTCCCTATGGCAACTGTATATACTTTTATGTCATATTTTTTTGCTTTTGATATTGCTACATCAAGTGGTATGCTATTTGAGTTGTCAATACCATCTGTAAGTATAATGGCAATCTTATGTTTTGAGGTACTATCTTTAAACAATCTTGAACTTAAAAAGAGTGCTTCATATAGTGCTGTTTCCCTCTGTCCTGCTATTCCAACTTCAATATGATCCAATAAACCAAGTAAACTTTTTTTATCATATGTAAGAGGTACTGCTACATATGCAAAATCTGCAAATATACTCAATCCCAGCTTGTCATGTTTTCTTTGCTTTATAAACTCACTTACAATCTCTTTTGTAATTGGAAATTTATTATTCTGTTGCATACTTCCACTAGCATCTAAAATAAGTGAAATTTCATATCCTTTGTTATTATCAATTGTAATATTATCTTTTATTACTGGTGAAGCTAAAGATACAATAATAAAAAAAGCAACTAAAAATCGTAATACCTTGACTATAAGTCCAGTATTTTTACTGACACTAGATAGTAATTTCATATTTGAAAAATATAAACCCTGTTGTGTTTTATTAAATACAAATACAATAATAAAATATATAATTAATAGTAAGAAAAAATATGGATATAAAAATGTGATATTAGATAATATATCTATCATAATCTAACCCTAATATACTCACGAATATCAGCTTCTAAATCATCACTGAGGTTGCTATTGGTTGTTTTTTTATACTTATAGCTTTCTAGCTTGGAAATAATATGATAAAATTCATCTTTATGTTGAGTATCTAGACACTCTTTACCATATATTGTAAACTCATATGCTATTGTTTTAGCATCTCTATTAAAATCTAAGCTTTTTAAATACTTAATAAGTTTTTCTCTTCTAGTTAATTTTTTTCTAAATTTTAAAAACATATATATTAATATAGATAAAATCAGTAAACCAAATATAATACTCAGGATTGCCAAATATATACTATAGTCTATAGTTATATTTTCTATGGCTTTAATATCTTTTAATTGTTCCATATTATTATCTTTTTAGTAAGAGCTGTAACTGTTTAGCTACATTATCATCTGTATATATTTTTTTATATTTTATTTTATATTTTTTAAAAATACCAAATAACTTAGTATCATGTTCTTGCATAAGCTTATTATATTTTTTGATACTAGTATCATCTAGATATATCTTTTCTTCATTTAATGTACTCATATCAATAAAATCAAACTCACCAGTTAGTTTCAAATCCTCTTCAAGCTTATCTCTTACTACGACACACATAAGTTCGTGTTTCTTTGATAATAGTTTAAATTGATAAATATCTAAAAAATCACCAATCAGTATCACAATAGATTTCTTCTTGATTTTATTTAAAAAATATAATTCAAGCTTTTCATAGTCTATTGTGTTGTTAATAGAATCTAAATTATATGCCATATCTATATTTTGATCGATAATTTGTTTTTTCTTTGATATATTGAAGTTTAATTCATCTTTATCAAAAAATACTGTACTTAAAATATCTTTTTTATTTAATGCAGCAGCACTAAGCATAGCCATAGTTTCAACCATAGTATCTTGCTTACTTCGAATACTTCCAAATTTAATACTTCCACTATTTAAATAAGCTATTACGATATTTAATTGCTTATTTTCATTAAAAGTATTTACACTTGGTGTTTTAGTCCTTGCTGTTACTTTCCAATTGATATGTCGAATATCATCGCCACTGTTGTATTCTCGTATCTCTTTGAAATCAATCCCATCACCATTGAATATTGATGTATGCTCACCTGCTGTATTTAAAAATAAATTTTTCTTTGTTTTTATTAAAAGATGTGATTTTATCTTTTTATTAAAGTTCATTATGGTGCTGGTATTTTCTCTAAAATTTTTTTGATAATATCATCACTGCTAATACCTTCTGCTTGAGCTTCATATGTCAATATCAATCTATGTCTTAGTACTAAAAATGCCACTTTTGCAATATCATATGGAGTAACAAAATCTTTGTCATTTAAAAATGCATACGCTTTAGAAGCTTTATATAAATCAATACTACCCCTAGGACTTGCACCAAATTCAATATACTGTGCAATATCTTCTAATCCATAATTTTCTGGTTCTCTTGTAGCAAAAATTATTTTTAAAATATATTTTGAAAGTTCATCATCAATATGTACATCATGTACTTTTGTTTTCATATCATTAAACTGTTCTTTATTTAAAACTTTTTTAATTGTTTCAAAGCCTTTAAATGCGACTCTTTGAACCACCTCAAACTCTTCATCAAAATTATTATATCCGACATTCACCTTAAGCATAAACCTATCTAATGATGCCTCTGGTAGCTCATATGTACCATCCTGTTCAACTGGATTTGCAGTTGCTAACACCATAAAAGGATAATCAAGTTTTAAAGTCTCTTCACCAATAGTTACTTGCTTTTCTGCCATTGCTTCTAGTAGTGCAGATTGAACTTTTGCACCTGCTCTATTGATTTCATCAGCTAATAATAAATTTGTAAAAATTGGTCCATGTTTGATCTTAAATTCATTATTTTTTAAATCTAATATTTCATTTCCAGTGATATCACTTGGTAGTAAATCAGGTGTAAACTGTATTCTTTTGAAATTTAATCCCAAAGATTCACTCATAGATTTTACTGCTGTTGTTTTAGCAACACCTGGAACACCCTCAACTAAAATATGACCATCACTAAGTAGTGCCACAATCATACTATCTATTAGCTCTTCTTGGCCAACAATTACTTTTTTTATCTCATTTTTAATCTTCTGAATCACTATATACCTTAGACTTTTTATTGATAAATTATACTTTTTTTTCTCTTGACAAACCTTAAAACAATGAATATAAAGAGTATAATTTAATTTAAATATTTAATATCTAATTAATCATATTTATATAAAATAATTATAAATATAATAAGAAGGATTAATATGAATAAAGAACCAAGTTTAGATCAAATTGATGACTACAACAATAATGAATCACCTCAAAAGCGAAGAACTGTAAGATTAGTTATTATTGGTATCTTAGTTGTGGGAGCTGTTTTTAGTTTTGTTAAATATAAATCAGATAATGTAAATGACTATATTGGAACACCAGAAAAACCTGGAATTAATACAGCAAGATAGTTGCTAGCTGTATTATTCTCTTGAATTAAAGCTTTAGTTCAAGAACGATAGGACAATGATCACTACCCATCACATCACTTAAAATATATGCATCATGAATCATATCTTGTAAATCATCACTTACATAAAAATAATCAATTCTCCATCCTACATTGTTTCCTCTTGCCCCTGCTCTATATGACCACCATGAATATGAATCAGTTTTTGTAGGATTAATATGTCTGAATGTATCAATGTATCCATGAGAAATAAATTTATCCATCCATTCTCTTTCTATTGGTAAAAAACCAGAAGTTTTTTCATTTGCTTTTGGTCTAGCTAAGTCTATTGGATGATGTGCAGTATTTACATCTCCACATACTATTATAGATTTTCCATCTTTTTTAAGAGCTTCACAATGATCTAAAAATCTATCATAAAACTCCATTTTATATACTAGTCGTTCTTCTTTACTTTGACCATTTGGAAAATATACATTTAAAAGTGCTATATCTTTACCATTAATTTCAAAATGGATCTCATTAATTCTACCTTCATCCAAAATATCAACTTTTGGACACGTACATTCAAAGCTTAGGTCTATATCAGAAAATAATGCCGTACCAGATCTACCTTTTATAGCACTTTGTGAGCCTGTAAGGTTTTTATATATTTTATTAAATATTGATTCTGGAATTTGTTCTATTTGTGATTTTGTCTCTTGAATTCCAAGAAAATCAATATTGTCTTCATCTATCCACTTTAAAGCTTCTTTCTTATCTACAGATCTAATACCATTTACATTCCATGACACAAATTTATATGTTTTAGTCAAGATCCATTTCTAACACTTTCCAAGGTAATCCTTGAGTCATAAGCTCATCCATAAATGGCTTTGATTTAAACTCTTCAACATTGACAGCACCTTTTAAATCCCAAGTACCATTATAAACAAGTTTACTGCCTATCATAGCAGGTACCCCTGTAGTGTAACTTACAGCTTGTGCACCTGTTTCTAAGAAACATTCTTGATGGTCACAGATATTGTAGATATAGTATTTTTTTCTAACACCATCTTTTAAACCTTCACAAATACATCCAATGTTTGTTAAACCATGAGTTCTTGGTCCTAAGCTAGCTGGATCTGGCAATAGTGTAGTTAAAAATTCTATTGGTGTTATCATCATACCCTTATGTTCAATTGGCTCAATCCCTAACATCCCTACATTTTGTAAACAATTCATATGGGCAATATAAGCATCTCCAAATGTCATAAAAAACCTAATTCTTTTAAGACCTTTGATATTTTTTGATAAGCTTTCTAACTCTTCATGATATAGCAAATATGATGGTTTCACTCCAACTTCTGGATAATCATGATCAACTCTAATCTCTAATGGTTTTGTCTCTATCCATTTTCCATCTTCCCAGTATCTTCCATTTGCCGATACTTCTCGTAAATTTATCTCTGGATTAAAGTTTGTAGCAAAAGGATAACCATGATCACCTGCATTACAATCCATAATATCAATATATTCGATAGTATCTAAATAATTTTCTTCAATATATTTTACAAATACACCAGTAACTCCAGGATCAAATCCACTTCCTAAAAGTGCCGTAAGGTTTTTTGATCTAAAATCTTCATCTCTAGCCCATTGTTCTTTGTATTCAAATTTTGCTTCATCTGGATGTTCATAATTTGCTGTATCAATATAGTGTGTATTTGTAGCACTACACGCATCCATAATAGTTAAATCTTGGTATGGTAATGCCACATTTAACACAACTTTTGGATTTAGTTTTTCTATAAGTTCAATAAGTGCAGGAACACTGTTGGCATCTATTGATGTAGTATCTATAGTTACACCTGTTTTCTCTTTTACACTCTTTGCTATCTCTTCACATTTACTAACAGTTCTACTTGCTAATGTAATATGCTCAAATGTATCTATATTCATAGCACACTTTGTTGTAGCAACTGTACTTACACCACCTGCTCCAATTATTAATAAACCTTTTTTATTCACTATCTATTTCCTCAAAATCTTCTTTTGGTGTACCACAATCTGGACATACCCAATCTTCTGGTAAATCTTTAAAACTAGTTCCTGGTGCTATATCATTTTCTTCATCACCAATAGCTGGATCATAAATATAACCACAATCTGGACATTCATATCTTTTCATGATTTCTCCTTCTATAATTTGTAAAGTATTACTATTGACATTATATGATATGTAGTATAAAATTTCACTATTAAAACAGAGGATATACAATGGAAAATAAGTTTTTAGATGCAATGATATTTAGACATGCTTGTAAAGAGTTTGATAATTCAAAAAAAATCAGTGAAGATGATTTTAATTTAATATTAGAAGCTGGAAGATTAAGCCCTAGTTCGTTTGGATATGAACCATGGAAGTTTTTAATAGTTCAAAACGAACAATTAAGAGATAAACTAAAAGAATTTACTTGGGGTGCACAAGGGACACTTCCAACAGCAAGTCATTTTATGATTATCTTAACAAGAAAAAGACCAAGTATGATCTATGGTAGTGAGTATGTACAACATATTATGGAAGATATCAAACAACTACCACAAGAAGCAATTGATCGATATAAACAATTTTATGAAAAATTTCAAAAAGAGGATTTTAATCTACTTGAATCTGATAGAACACTATTTGACTGGGCTTGTAAACAAACATATATATCATTAGCAAATATGATGACATGTGCTGCGTATATTGGTATTGATTCTTGTCCTATTGAAGGCTTTGATGCAACTCAAATGGAACAGTTTTTAAGTGAAGAATTAAATATAAATACAGACGAATTTGGAGCTTCTGTGATGCTTGCTTTTGGATATAGAAAAGAAGAACCTAGGGAAAAAACTAGACAATCACAAGAAGAGATTTTAAGCTGGTATATCTAAGATATTTAATAAAAGTAATTCTCGCTATAATCATTCTAATATGAATAAAGAAAAAATTACACTTAAATATATTTGGAATCTATTATTAGACTATAAAAAAACTTTACTTTGGGGACAGCTAGTCACTGTATTTGCAGTTCTAGTTAGTATCCCTATCCCTTTGATGCTTCCTGCACTTGTAGATGAAGTACTGCTAAATAAACCAGCATTTTTTGTAAACAATATCAATGAACTATTTGGTTTAGGTAATCCTTTTTACTATATTGCATTAGTAGCTATTAGTGTTATCTTTTTGCGTTTTATATATTTTATATTTAATTCATTAATGATTAAGATATTTACAAGGTTAGCTAAATATGTGACATTTAAAATAAGAGAGAAACTACTCAAACACCTTCAAAGTGTCTCTATGAATGAATACGAAACTTTAGGTAGTGGTGCCATTGGAGCAAATCTTATTACAGATGTGGATACACTTGATAGTTTTATCATTACTAGTGCATCAAAGTTTATATCATCTGTAATAACACTTTTAGCTATTGGTATTGTGATGGTTTTAATCCACCCCTTACTTGGAGTTATGATACTTATTATCCAACCTCTAATCTTACTTCTTACAAAAAGAATATCAAAAAATATCAAACAGCTAAAAAAAGAGGAAAACAAATCTATTGAAAAGTTTCAAGATAATGTAGGTGAAACACTAGAACTATTTGGACAAATCAAAGCAAGTAATAAAGAAAACTATTTTTTTGATCAATCTATTAACAAAGCTCAAAGTATCCAAACACACTCAAACGAATACTCACACAAAAGTGTTGTATATGAGAAATTTTCTTATACAATATTTTTAGTAGGTTTTGAGCTTATACGAGCTGCTGGATTATTGATGGTAGTGTATAGTGATCTTAGTATTGGTATGATGTTTGCTATGTTTGGTTATATTTGGTTTATCATGACACCTATTCAAGATATCCTTTCGATGCAATATTCTTTTGCTTCTACAAAAGGGGCATTAGAAAGGATCAATAAAATATTAGAATTAGAAACTGAACCAAACGGAAAACAAGACATTGATTCAAATGACTTTAAAATCAAACTTCAAAATGTAAGCTTTGGATATACAAAAGGAAAAAGTATATTAAAAGATATATCCCTTACAATCAATCCAAAAGATAAAGTTGCTTTAATTGGTGCTAGTGGAAGTGGAAAAACAACATTAGTACAAATTATCTCTGGATTTTATACAAAAAATAGTGGTGATATACTTTTCAATGATATAAAAATAGAAGATATTAATAGATCTAATCTACGATCAAAAGTATTTCTAATCTTACAAATGCCAATATTATTTAACAATACACTACGATTCAATATCACTATGGGAAATGAAAATATAGATGATAAGACAATTTATAAGGCATTAGAAATTGCCCAAATGAAAGAGATAGTTTCAAAGATGGAAAATGGACTTGATACTATTGTAGGACGACACGGTATTAGACTATCAGGTGGTCAAAGACAAAGACTTTCCATAGCAAGGATGATTATTGCCAATCCAGATGTTGTAATCTTTGATGAGTCCACCTCTGCACTTGATGTAAATACAGAAGCAAAACTATTTCAATCACTAGAGCCTATTTTAAAAGATAAAACAGTAATCACTATTGCACATAGATTAAGTACAGTAAAAAATGCAAATAAAATATTTGTACTTGATGATGGATATATTGTCCAAGAGGGAACTCATAATGAGCTAGAATCTAAAGATGGTCACTATATGGAATTTGTAAAAAATCAATTAATTGAGTATTCTATCTAAATGACTTACTTAATACTTTTTTTCACTGCATTTGCATCTGCCACACTACTTCCACTTGGAAGTGAGGCACTATTAATTTACAATATAAATGAAGGATATAACCTATATATACTTTTAGCTGTAGCTACTGTTGGTAATTCTCTTGGTTCAATAGTCAACTACTATATAGGATTAAAAGGTGAAGAGTATTTAGTAGAAAAGAATTATCTTAAAGAACAAAGAGTTCTCAAAACAAAAAAGTATTTTGATAAATATGGTGGATTTGCGATACTTTTTTCATGGGTACCAATAATTGGTGATCCTATTACATTGATAGCTGGTGTTTTAAAATATAATATAAGAAAATTTATTGTTCTTGTAATAATTGCAAAATTTTCACGATATTTAGTTTTAGTACTACTTATAACAAATACCTTTGCCTCATCAGAATATATTAATTTAGGTAAATTTGAAGATGACAATTCAATATTTATAGAAAAAAATATAGATAAATTATCGCAAAAGTTTTTAACTACAAAGTATGTCTCAAATACCCTTTCAAATGAGAATATTGATACTTCTAAAGAAAACTTAGTTATCAATTTTGAAGCATTAGATTGCTTTACATTTATTGATACACTTGAAGCATTAAAACAATCAAACGATCTACAAAGCTTTAAAAATAGTCTTATAAAGACAAGATATAAAGATGGATTAATCACATATCATAATAGAAATCATTTCTTTAGTGATTGGCTTGATAGTAATAATATGGAAGATATCACTTGTAAGCTTGGGAAATGTGAAAAATCTATAAAATATCTTAATAAAAACTATCAATATTTAAAAGAAATACCTACAGTAAAAAGAGAAATATCATATATCCATCCAAAGAATATAGACTTATCTAAACTAAAAAATGGTGATTATATAGGTATATATACAAATAAAGAGGATTTAGATGTAACACATACGGGTATTATTATAAAAAAAGATGCAAAAATATTCCTAAGACATGCTAGTTCTCTTCATAAAAAAGTGCTAGATTCAGAACTTTTTGACTACACAAAAAATAAACTAGGTATCTTAGTATATAGATCTCAATAACTACCTTCTAGGCGATCTCATATTGAGACCGTTATAAATTTTGTGTCAAGTCACCAAAAGTAACAAAAGTTACATATCTAAATAATCGTCCAATCTCCCTTCAAAAAATATAGCTAATT
>JGI10211J34971_10000547_pt1 | contig 30646 bp, 27 predicted proteins | sample Etolagsediment_FD_34971 | JGI IMG/M metagenome (IMG submission 34971)
TATTCCTCACTGCTGCCTCCCGTAGGAGTCTGGACCGTGTCTCAGTTCCAATGTGGCTGATCATCCTCTCAGACCAGCTATCCGTCGTAGGCTTGGTGGGCCGTTACCCCGCCAACTACCTGATGGAATATAGGCTTATCTACAGGCCATTCCTGATTTAACAACATAACCATGCGGTTCCGCTGCATCATCCGGTATTGTCCCCGATTTCTCGGGGTTATGCCGGTCCTGTAGGCAAATTACCTATACCTTACTCACCCTTGCGCCAAGTACTCGCACCCGAAGGTGCTTTCCTTTGACTTGCATGTGTTAGGCACGCCGCCAGCGTTCGTCCTGAGCCAGGATCAAACTCTCCGTTGTAAAAACTTGGTCTGACCTGGCTATCCTCATTCCTCAGTATCGTACTATCACTGAGGTGAATTAACTTTGGCGTTCATTTAGCAACAAATTCAAAGAACTTTCGTTCTGATTCAGCATTGAATCAAGGGAAACAAATTTACATAATCGTAACCAAACTTCCAAAAACATTTTCATCTTTTTCGGCTGCAACTTTCGCTGCAACAAGATCTTACCTTCCCTATCAAGTGCCGTCAAAAAACATCCGGCTTGTTCGGCCGGCCACTATTGCTAGTGGGCTCCTAATGTAGGAAGCTTTTTCTTAACTTCCAAATGGTTGTCAAAAAAAATCTTTTTTTCTTCTCCCTCTCAATCAGTGCTTACAAACAACATGCGGCGTTCCGGCCGTCGGCCACTCCCTTATTTCAGGTGGGCTCCTAATGTAGGATGGTCAGACCACTTCTCCAAATACTATTTCATCAAAACTCAAAAAAAAACAAAAACGCCCCGGATCGCCTATGTCGATCCGGGGCAATGCAGCCGAAGAGCTGGTTAGCAGCTCAGAACTGGCGNTCACCCTCCCCGCCTGCATGCTCTACATGAAACGACGGGGACTCGCGCTCAAGCGTCAACTGCCGGGCGCCCTGGTGGTACTCCTTGGCTGCTGCTACGAAGCCCTTGAATATCGGATGCACACTGTGCACACGGGACTTGTACTCCGGGTGGAACTGGACCGCTACAAACCACCTGTGGTCACGAATCTCGATGATCTCCACAAGATCGCCATTGGGAGACGTCCCTGAAAAGAGCATACCATTCTCTTCGAACAGACGCCTGTACTCGTTATTGAATTCATAACGGTGCCTGTGGCGCTCGTTGATAAGAAATTTTCCGTATGCTGCGTGCGCCTTTGTGCCTTCCTTGAGAATACATGGATAACTCCCGAGTCGCATCGTACCGCCTTTCTCCTTGACTTTTTTCTGATGCTCCATCAGGTCGATAACTGGCTGACGGCACCGCTTGCTGAACTCCGTTGAATTAGCTTCGGTGAGGCCGCAGACGTGACGGGCAAACTCTATTGATGCACACTGCATGCCAAGGCATATCCCAAGAAATGGAATGTTGTTTTCCCTTGCATACTGCACAAAGCTGATCTTGCCCTCAATACCCCGGTCCCCGAAACCTGGAGCGACAAGAAGTCCATGAACGCCCTCCATGACTTCTGCGATATCCCCTGCGTTCTCCTCTGCATCTTCGGCCCGGAGCAGACGGATATTGACTTTCACGTTATTTGCTGCGCCTGCATGCACAAAAGATTCCAGGATCGACTTGTAGGCATCAGGATACTCGGTGTATTTCCCACAGATTGCAATGGTCACCTCACCTTCTGCCGGATTCCTCACCTTGTTGGTAAACTCCCTCCAGTATGCCAGGTCCGGATCGCTGAACTTTTTCACACCAAGCTTCTTCATCACCCTGATATCCAGCTGTTCCTGCAGGAGCATCAAGGGAACATCGTAAATAGTCGCACAGTCACTCAGGCCGACAACGTCGAGTTCATGCACGTTACAGAAATGCCCCACCTTGTTCTTGATATCCTTCGAGAGCGGAAGTTCGCTCCGGCAAACCAGGATATCTGGCTGGATACCGGTCTCGAGAAGCATTTTCACACTATGCTGGGTAGGCTTTGTTTTCAGTTCACATGCCGCCTTGATATAGGGAACAAGCGTCAGGTGGATATTGAGCACGTTACGCGGCCCCAGGTCCAGCTTCAGCTGGCGCATCGCCTCGAGGAACGGAAGGGATTCGATATCTCCGATCGTCCCGCCGATTTCGGTGATAAGAATATCGAGATTGCCGTTCTTGGCCAGCTCGCCCATCCTATCCTTGATCTCATCGATAACGTGAGGAACCACCTGGACCGTCCCTCCGAGATAGTCTCCCTGCCTCTCCTTGTCGAGCACAGACTTGTAGACACGTCCCATGGTGAGATTCGATGCCTGCGAAGTCGGCTCATCGAGGAAGCGCTCGTAATGACCGAGATCGAGATCTGTTTCAGCGCCGTCATCCGTCACATAGACTTCGCCATGCTGATAAGGGGACATGGTTCCCGGATCGACGTTGATATATGGATCATATTTCTGTATGGCCACCCGCAGCCCCCTTGATTTCAAGAGCAGGCCAAGCGAAGCGGAAAGAATCCCCTTGCCAAGTGATGAAACAACTCCTCCGGTAACAAAAATGTGCTTTACGTTTTTTGGGCGTGCCATATCGACGAATAAGTGGTTGAATCCTAGCGTTTACATTGTTGCGCCTTTCCTGACATTACGCTACAGTGTCGTATGCGTTCCATCACAGAAAGGAAGATTTTTTGACTGGCCGCACCCGCAAATGGCTACTGTTTTGGGTTCTTCGATCTCCACTTTGAACGGGTGCTTGCCTGTACCCTTGTGCGAACCATCGCAATAGGGAAGATTGCCCGACAGGCCACAGGCACAATAATATTTCACTCCTGGCTCTTCCTGCAGGATATATGGCTGCTTTCTCTGTTCCATTCCCCCTCCTGAAACTAGTTATGTGTTAGTCGGGACAGTACGGCTTATGCGCCGCCTTCGTTGAAAAGATCGATCTGATCTTCAGGGCCATCGGCATCCCCGGCTTCCTCGCTCTTCGGTACCCGGGCCGTAGCTGAAATCTTGTCACCAGACATAAGGCGCACAAGGCGAACTCCTGAAGTGTTGCGACCGGTAAGTCGTATATTGGATACATGCTGCCGGTTGACAATTCCGTTTGTCGTTATGATGATGAGATCGTCACCATCATTGACATCGAGGAGTCCTACAAGACTACCGACCTTTTCGTGAGCCTTGAGAGTGATGACTCCCCTTGCTCCCCTTCTGGTCAGACGGTAGTCTTCCACCTTGCTACGCTTGCCGAACCCATTGTCTGTAACAGCCAGAAGCGAGGTATCGGGTCGCTTTGAGGTCACCATGGAAATACACCGTTCCCCTTCATCGAGACTTATTCCCTTGACTCCCATAGCAGTACGTCCCATGGACCTGACATCCTTTTCGGCAAACCTAACGGCAAAACCTGAATTCTTAGCCATGATAATGTCATGCTCTCCATCGGTAAGACGCGCTTCGATAAGCTCGTCCTCCTGCTCGATAGAGATGGCCGCGATGCCACTCCTGCGAGGCCGGGAGAAGGCCTCGAGCTCTGTTTTCTTGACAAGTCCTCCGGCCGTAGCCATAACGATAAAGAGGGGATCGTCAAAATTACGGACGTTGATGTACGCCCGTATATGCTCGTCCGGCTGGAGCTCCATGATATTTGCCAGCGAGCGTCCTCTTGCTGCACGTCCCGCCTCCGGCACTTCATAGACCTTCAACCAGTAACAACGACCCTTACTGGTAAAGAAAAGAATGTAGTTATGCGTCGACGCAACAAACATATGCTCGACAAAATCATCCTGCTTGGCCTGCGCACCAGTCACCCCTTTGCCACCACGAGCCTGTCGTCTGTAGCCGGAAACTGGGTAACGCTTGATGAACCCGTCATGCGTTATGGTGATAACAACATCCTCCTGGGCAATCATGTCCTCGATGGTGAACTCTCCCTCCTGGGGCACGATTTCCGTGCGACGTTCATCACCGTATACCTCGCGAACCCTGAGCAGCTCTTCACGGATAATCTCCATCTGCTTGGTAGGATTGGCGAGGATAAACCGCAGCTCCTCGATAAGGGCGAGCGTCTCCTTGTATTCATTTTCGATTTTCTGACGCTCCATACCGGTAAGACGCTGAAGGCGCATCTCAAGGATAGCCTTGGCCTGCATCTCGGTCAACCCGAACTTTTCAATCAGGGCCTCCTGTGCCGCAGCTGCATTGGGCGACTGGCGTATAGTGGAAATAACCTCATCGAGGTTGTCGAGACAGATCTTGAGGCCCTCAAGAATATGTGCTTTCTTCTCTGCCGATGCGAGCTCGAACCTGGTCCGACGAAGCACGATCTCGTTACGATGAGCGATATATGCCTGCATCATCTCCTTCAGGGTCAGGACCTTTGGAACCCCGTCAACCAGGGCCAGCAGAATGACACCGAAGGTATCCTGCATAGGCGTATGCTTGTAGAGATGGTTCATCACCACCTTGGCCACGGCATCACGCTTGAGTTCAATCACCAGGCGCATACCGTCACGATCCGACTCGTCACGGATATCTGCAATCCCCTCGATCTTTTTCTGATGGACAAGCTCAACAATCTTTTCGATCAGCCGCACCTTGTTGACCTGGTAAGGCAGCTCAGTCACGACAATCGACTCGCGACCGTTCTTCTGCGTCACCTCGACCTGCGCACGAGCGCGAATGACCACCCTGCCGCGACCGGTACGATAGGCCTGCTTGACGCCTTCGTACCCGTAAATAATACCTCCGGTCGGGAAGTCGGGGGCAGAAATATGGGTCATGATCTCTTCAACATCGATCTCGGGGTTCTCGATCATTGCGATGAGCCCGCTGACGACCTCGTTAAGATTGTGCGGAGGAATATTTGTCGCCATACCCACCGCGATACCCGAGGCACCGTTGACAAGCATATTTGGCATAGCAGACGGAAGCACCGTCGGCTCTTCAAGGGAGTCATCAAAATTGAGTGCCGTATCTACTGTCTCTTTATCAAGGTCCTTGAGCATCTCGCTGGCTATGCTCTTCATCCGAACCTCGGTATACCTCATTGCTGCAGGTGAATCGCCGTCGATCGAGCCGAAGTTCCCCTGACCATCAATCAGGGGATAGCGTAGCGAAAAATCCTGTACCATTCGTACAAGGCTATCATACACTGCGCTATCGCCATGGGGATGAAACTTACCAAGCACCTCACCGACGATACGTGCGGATTTCTTGTAGGGCTTACCTGCCTGGAGCCCAAGCTCATGCATGCCATACAGCACCCTTCGATGTACCGGCTTCAGGCCGTCTCGCACATCTGGCAGTGCACGGCTCACAATAACCGACATGGAATAATCGAGGTATGAATCCCTCATCTCCTCTTCAATACTGACCGGCAGAATCTTATCGCGCTGCATGAATTATCGAATTAACTGGTATGAAATGACAAATAGCGGGCTCCGATAATGTATAAAATACCCGCCTAAACTGAAAAATGACCTGCGTCAGGCACTTACGCATCCGGTGGAGGCTCCACCTCTGTCACCGGAGCATCCGCCCAGAGCGACTCCAGATCATAAAATCGACGTTCATCTGGCATGAAGACATGCACGACAACATCGAAGTAATCGATAAGCACCCAGTGCAGCGACTCTCCGCCCTCCACATGCAACGGGCGCTCGTCTTCATGCTTCAGCTCTTCGACTACATGTTCGTAAGCAGCCTCAGCCTTTCTTTCCGAATCAGCAGTAGCTATCACGAAAAAACTGGTTGCGCTGGTCAACCCATGCACGTCAAGTATCTTTACGTCTTCACATTTTTTCTCCAGCAGCAACTCAGCCGCCCTCTGGGCAAGCATTCGGCTCACTGCCAGGGTATGATCGCCTCTCGCGACATCCTCGGTCATATCTCTCCGTTTTTCATCTCGTTATGATTTCTCTACCTGCATCGTCCCGCCCGCAGGGGCTCTGGGAGCATCAGGAAAATATAGTAATGCTCAAGGCTTTTTTCCCCCATGAGGCGTAAAGTTCTGGTGATACTCCGGAACGACTTCTGCCAGGGCTGGCCATTGGCCGCTGCGCAGGATCTCTTCTCCATACTGCAGAAGCGATGCCGCCGTAAAGAAATCTGCATCATGCGTATCGCCCCCCGATACCCGGCATACCTCGAGTACCCCGTCAAGCTCCCGCCCCACCACAACAGGATCGAGATCTGTCCGGGACAGGATCGAACCGATCTGTTCAACGGAGGCATAGCTTACCTCTTGCTGCAGAAGAGATGGCTCACGGTTACGGGGAGGCATGACAGAAAAGTAATACTCCCCTTTTCGCGCAGGAATCAGCGGAACGACAGTCCGGTCGGGAAACCGCTCCATGGCTGCCAGGCCAAGAGCTCCGATCGTCGAAACCGGCAGCAGGGGAAGCCCAAGACCGAAAGCAAGCCCTTTGGCAGTAGCCATACCGATACGCAGTGCGGTAAAAGACCCGGGACCGGAAGATATCACAAGCGCCTCCAGCCTCTCCCGCTCTGTGCCTGCAAGTACGAGCACCTCCTCTATAAGGGGAACAATGGNCTCTGCCGCTTTCTGCCACTTATCGGTCTGACGTTCGACTATCCCTGCGTCGCCACCGACAGCAATACTTATGATGTGATGGGTGCACTCTATGGCAAGTATAGACCTCATGGTTGCGTGTCGATCACAATTCTCCTCTGGTTTTCTCCTGCGGACTCAATAAACACATTTCCGGTATCAGGAGGAAACGCTTCAGGAAATTTATCTCCCCACTCGACAACAGAAACAAACGGACCGCGCAGATAGTCGTAAAAACCTATGGCATCGAGCTCCGAAGGCGAGTCTATACGGTACAGGTCGAAATGATGCAGCTCGATTGGCTGCCCGGAAAAAGAGCCCTCATAAATATTGAACAGGGAAAAAGTGGGGCTGGAAAGCTGCTCTTCACAATTGAATACCTGAGCAATCCCCCGCATGAACTCCGTCTTGCCTGCGCCAAGATCCCCGTTGAGACAGACAATATCCCCAGGTCCAAGGCTGCAGGCGAACTGCCTTGCAAGCTCCCGGGTTTCCTCAACCGAAGAGGATAGATGTTCCTTGTGCATCATCATCTGCCATTCTGCTGATTACGTGTCGCCACCAATGTAGTCAATTAGCGGTAATTAACGAGTTACGTTTTCAGAGCTCGTGGAAAAGGAGCCCGGTCATTATTTTAGGATAAAAATAGGTGGATTTCTGCGGCATGACTTCACCCGCGGCTGATATATCCATAACCTGCCTGACTGTCGTAGGCTTGACAATGAAACCGACCTGGATATCCCCATTCCGTACGGCGTCAAACACCTCGCAATCATTTTCGGTGTAGACCAGGTTAGCCTGGTCCCGCATCGCCTCCGGGGAAATCCCGAGCATGCGGCGCAATACGATCTCATGCAGCACAACGACATCCAGTTGCTGCAGCGGGCCTGACACAACACCATCGAGTATCGCTGCCGCCATCCCCTTCAGGCAGATACCGAACGTCCCCCTCGAAGTCACGACCCCGAAGGCATGCTCAGAAGTATGAGCATCGAGGTAGGCACTCAGTTCCCCTCTGCCCTTAAGCTGCCGGATGGAAAAATCTGCCTTGAGCCGCTTGATAAACTCCCCGGGATCGAAGCCTTGCAGATTGTGCACCATTCGATGCAACGGGAAAATCAGCAGACCTTCATCGTAAATGTTCGCCAGATAGGTCAGGATAAAGTTATATGGCTCACGACCCGTATGGGATGGGTTTTCCGCAGCTCTTAACTTTCGATAGGCAACGCCTGTCTCATAGCGATGGTGACCGTCTGCGATATACGCCTTCCTTTCGAGAAGGACCTGCTGCACCCGAGCAATCAGCCCCTTATCGGAAATCTTCCACATCCTGTTCCGTACCCCCTGAAATTCCTCATCCATGACAGGCTCGTTGCCATCCACGAACTCACCTATGAGGCGGTCTACTTCGAGGTGCTCGTCCGCATAGAGGCCGAAAATACTACTGATATTCATCCCTGTCTCTCTGAAGAGGTTCAGGCGGTCAGCCTTCGGACCCGACAATGTTCGCTCATGCGGCAGCACCTGTGCTTCGCTGAACTCATACAGTCTTAGTGCACAGAAGAACCCCTTTCGGATATGTTCGTGCCCTGCAGAATCCGTAGAGGTCTGAAAGCAGGGATAGAGTGCCTGCTCGTCATCCCTGGTGAGTACCCCGGACTGCAACCACCGCGTAATCCTCTCCGATGCCGCCTTGTAGGGATCCGGCTCCATCGGCAACTCGAGGCGCACCGCATTGTACGGAGATGCCTCATAGAGTTCGCGCTGGAGTGACGGGGAAATGACATCGTACGGGGGGCAGATAAGCCTGGCCTGGTCGTCAATTGCTGCCGGGCTGTATCGCAACGCTCTGAAAGGCTGAATCTCGGGCATACCACTCCTTCTGATAAAAATTATGCAAATTCTATTGCGACACGGACACAATCCCTGAAATCCAGAAATCATCATAGCCTTCACGGGTAAGCACCTGTATTTCGCCCCTTCGGCACAGCTCAAGAACCGCAAGAAACGTAACGACAAGCACAAGGCGTTCATCCGCCCCTGACAGCATGGTCCTGAACGACACCTGGACCTGCCGCTTCAGCCACCCCATAATGAACGAGCACTGCTCCTCGATGGTAACAGGCGCCTCACGGACATTCTGGATCCTTGGCTTAGGCATAGCATCCATTGCAGCCTTGTAAGCCATGATCAAGCCGTAAAGGGTTGGACGCATAGACGGCTCCTGCAACTCATCATGGATTTCCGGCTCCACCTCATCGCCCATACCCCTGGCGTAAACTTCCCCCCTGCGCTCCTCAAAGGACCGAAGCTTCAAGGCCCCTTCCTTTATGCGTTTGTACTCGAGCAGGCGCGCGACAAGTTCTGTTCGGGGATCGAATTCGTCGGCATCGCCATCCAGAGGAAGCTCCCTCGGCAGGAGCATCTTGACTTTGATACCCATCAGAAGCGACGCCATATATATGAACTCCGCAGCTACCTCAAGGTTGAGACTTTGCATCGCGTCGATATATGCTATGAAATCAGTGGTAATACGTGCGATAGGAATATCGTAGATATCAAGCTCGTCACGCTTGATAAAAAATAGCAGGAGGTCCAGGGGACCCTCGAATTCCTCCAGGCTGATGCGAAACATGAAACAGGGTTTAGCGCCATCCGTTACCCACACACTATGGAAAAATAGAAAATAGTGTCGTATAATGAAACATGAGCAAAATATGTAGACTACTCATCCTGCTGCTGGCGCTCCATCAACTGCCCCTGCATGCTTCTTCCGGGGATGCGAGGCAACACCTGGCATCAGCTTACGATCTTCACCGCCAGGGAAAGACAAGAGAGGCTATTACCCGTTACACGCAGGCCATAGCTGAGCATACCGGATGCATAGAAGCCTACCAGATGAGAGGGGCTGCATCACACAAGCTTGGCCAGTTCAGTAAAGCCATAGCTGACTACTCGAAAGTCATAGAACTGGGAGATAAGTATTTCAAGGCTGCAGGGCACTTCAACCGGGGAACGGCATATTTCGACAAGGGAGAGTACAACCGTGCCATCGAAGACTTTACCGAAGCCATCTCCCTCGACAAAAAAATGACCAGCGCTTACATGCATCGAGCGATAGCCCGCAGCAGAACGGGTGATAAAAGCGGCATGCTTGAAGACCTCGAGGAAGCCTCCAGCCGGGGAGACCTGGAGGCAAGAGCCCTACTCCAGGGCAACGTCAGATAGCCGAACATCCCCGTTCTTTGGTCCTGATCCGGACGCACTCCTCCAGGGGAGTCACGAATATCTTCCCGTCCCCTATCTGACCTTCGCCATGGCGCGCAGATGCAATTATCGCGTCTATGGCAGGATCGACAAAAGCCTCGTTGACGGCAATCTCTATTTTTATTTTTGGAAGGAGGTTCGGAGCGATGCGACGCCCCCTGTAAATTTCAATATCCTCCTGACGCCCGTGGCCCGATATCCGGCTGACGGAAATACGGGTTATATCAGCCTGGATCAAAGCCTCTCGAACATTGTCCAGACGGTCTTCCTGTATAATCGCTGTAATGAGCTTCATTGTCACTTCGTTAGTTTGGATTGATAAGGCCGTAGCCATGCTCACCGTGAAGACTATGGTCCATCCCGGACATCTCGCCTGCTTCACCAAGCCGGAATCCAACGGTTTTCTCCGTAATAAAAAGAAGCAACAGCGTAACGACTCCCGCGTAGACCACCGTGACCAGTACGGCTGCCGCCTGAATGCCCAGTTGCTGCCATACTGTCCAGCTTCCCCCTGCAGCAATCACAGCTTCCGACATCCAGCTCTCGCGGATAAAAAACACAAGCACCAGCGCTCCGACAATACCACCCACGCCATGGATGCCGAAGGCATCGAGGCTGTCATCATACCCAAGCCTGTTCTTGAGCTGAATGGCAAGAAAACATACGAGCGCCGAAACCGCACCGATAATAATCGCCCCGCCCGGCTGGACGACGCCGGCAGCAGGAGTTATTGCAACAAGACCTGAAATAATACCCGACACCATACCGAGGCTGGTCGCCTTGTTATACAGCATCGCCTCTATAATGATCCAGGCAAACGCACCGGATGCGGCAGCTATCTGCGTCGCAGTAAGCGCCCGTGCAGTATCCAGGTCGCTGGCAACTGCGCTGCCGGCATTGAAACCAAACCAACCGACCCAGAGCAGGCCGGCACCAATCAACGTCATCACCAGGTTATTGGGGTGCATCACATTACGAGGATAACCCCTCCGGGCTCCCAGGTAAAGGGCAGCTACCAGAGCGCTAATACCTGAAGATATATGCACAACCGTACCGCCAGCGAAATCAATGGCTCCCGCCGGCCCCATATTGAAAAGGAATCCATCTTCAGCCCAGACCCAGTGGCAGATAGGACTGTAGATGAACACGCTCCAGAGAGCGATGAACAGCACATACCCCCGGAAGCTCACCCGTTCCGCAATTGCGCCGGCAATCAGCGCAGGGGCTATGATTGCGAACTTCCCCTGGAACATGGCAAAGACATATTCCGGAATACCCGCATCGGTAATTGCATCGTCGATCCCCCTCAGCAGCACATAGTCCGGATTCCACCCTATAAAGCCACCAAGCAGCCCTTCGCCGAAACTAAGGGAATACCCTATGGTGGGCCATAACACTCCGATCACAACCATGGCGGCAAAGCTATGCATCATGGTGCCCAGCACATTTTTTGTCCGGACCAGCCCGCCATAGAACATAGCCAGTCCAGGTACCATTAACAGCACAAGAGTTGTCGCGGTAAGCATCCATGCGGTCGTTCCTGAATCAGTTACATGCTCCGCAGCCGCTGCATCGGAGGCAAAAAGCCCGATACAGAGAAACAAAAAAAGGGCCCAATAACGAGTCAGTTTCATATCCTGCTGTTCTGTTTAATTAAAGCCAATAGCTTAATTTTTAACACAAAAACACATATAAACCAAAAAATATTAACCATAAAAGTCTCTGCATAAAGAAATATTGAACAATCACCCTCAGACTACACCAATAACGCAATAACTACTCTCCAGCACAGGCGCCAGGCATGCCAGCAAATATATTTTGCCTCCAAACCATTTTATTTTTGAAAACTGGCTACCATAAGAGTAAATTGGTTTGAATTAGTCAATGGTTGACTGATCGCTATCAGGTAATTTGTGCTTTTGGTTACCTGACTGCGTCTCTTTTCCTATCAAAGCACATGTTTCAAGAGACGAACATGAACATTTACATTGGCAACCTGCCATACAGCATCACCGAAGACGAACTTCGCGATACCTTCTCCGAATTCGGCCAGGTAGACAGCGCAAACATTATCATTGACAAATTCTCAGGCCGCTCAAAAGGCTTCGGCTTCGTCGAAATGCCAAATGATGAAGACGCAGAAAAGGCTATTGATGCACTCAACGACACAGACCTCAACGGCCGCACCATCAAGGTGAACCAGGCAAGGCCGCGTGAAGAACGTCCTATGCGTAGGGAGCGCTATTAATCCAGAAGTATCATCATGGATACAAACAGCTGCCGGTCTCTGACCTGGCAGCTTTTTTTGTTTCAGATTTTACGCCGCAGCAGGTCAGCCAGCGCCCCAGAAAGGTCAGGCCACCCAAATGCGAATCCCTTCTCCCTGAGCACCTCTGGCACAACCTTCTGTCCTTTGACCGCATACTCTGCCCCTTCTCCCATCAACAACTGCACCGCGACCTTCGGCACAGGCAGGAGCGAAGGACGGCCCATGACCTGCCCCAGAGTCCTGGCAAAATCGCGCATAGCAACAGGTGTTGGGGAAACAAGGTTCAGGGCACCCGTGAAGGTATCATCTTCAATAGCTCGAAGTATAATCGCCACTTCATCTTCAAGATGTATCCATGAGATGCACTGCTCACCGCTCCCGACAGGACCGCCTATAAAAAAGCTGAACGGTCCGAGGAGCTTCTCCAGCATTCCGCCCCTTGTAGAGAGCACTATGCCTGTACGCAGTCTGACAAGGCGTACCGAAGCATCTACCCGGAGCGCCTCCTGTTCCCAGTCATGACATATCTTTGCAAGGAAATCACTGCCGGCAGGGGACTTTTCTGTCAGAGGGGGCGTATCGGTACACCTCTCGAAAGACCCGTAATAGCCTATCGCAGAAGAAGAGATCAACACCCCTGGTTTGCGCCTCGAAGCATTGACCGCCGCTACAAGGTGTCGGGTTCCATCTATCCGGGAACTGTAGCATTCGGATTTGTGCTCCTCGGTCCACCGCTCCTCGAGCAATGGCTTGCCAGCCATGTGAATCACAGCCTTTGCTCCGTCGATATACCCCTTCCAGTCCCCATCACTGCTTTGCGGCTGCCATTTCACATAGGCCTCGGCACCAGGAAGAGCCAATTCAGCACGTTCAGGTGAACGCGAAAACACAACAACTGCATACCCGGCCTCCATAAGCCGCTCGGCTATGACAGAACCTATGACACCGGTCGCTCCGGTAATAACGATATGATGTTCCATGGTGATCCCCCTTGATGCTGGTTATGTGTCTGACCTGAACCTGCCACAAGGGGTAAATAATTCCCGGCCCTGCCAGGACGCTACTCCACCGTCACGGACTTGGCGAGATTTCTCGGCCTGTCAACATTGCACCCCCTCAGGGTAGCAATGTGGTAGGAGAGCATCTGCAAGGGAATGACATTCAGAAGCGGCGTCACGGGAGCCGCTGCCGAAGGGATGTAAATCACATGATCCGCAAGACGAGCAATCTCCTCGTCTCCCTCGTTGGCAACTGCTATAACCCGGCCCTTACGGCTCCTCACCTCTTCGACATTACTGAGAATCTTGCCGTGGGTCGCGTCCTGCGGCGCTATGAACACCACTGGCATATCCTTATCGATGAGCGCAATAGGGCCATGCTTCATTTCTGCAGCTGGATATCCTTCGGCATGGATGTAGGATATCTCCTTCAGTTTCAGGGCGCCCTCGAGAGCAACGGGAAAATTGTATCCACGGCCAAGGTAGAGGCAGTTACGGGAATCGACATATTCCCGGGCTATCTCCAGTATCTGGTCGTTGAGCTCGAGGATCCGGCTGACTTTTTCCGGAACCTCACCCAGCTCCCTGAGGTAGAGCGAAATATCATGCCGAGAAAGCGAACGGTCTTTACTGAGCACCAGCGAAAGAAGATAGAGCACGATCACCTGCGCCGTAAACGCCTTGGTAGAGGCTACCCCGATTTCCGGCCCTGCATGGGTATACATGCCACAGTGGGTCTCCCTTGCGATCGTCGAACCGACAACGTTACAGATGCCTACAACAAGAGCCCCCTTCTCCTTGGCGAGCCTCAAGGCCGCAAGTGTATCAGCGGTTTCTCCTGACTGAGAAATGACGATCACCACATCATGCTCGTCAAGGATGGGGTTTCGATACCGGAATTCGGAGGCATAATCAACCTCGACAGGAATCCGAGCAAATTCCTCAAGCAGGTATTCGCCTATGAGACCAGCATGCCAACTGGTTCCACAGGCACAGATCACTATCCTCCGTGCATCACGAATCCTGTCGAGATAATCCTCTATCCCACCAAGCCTGACAAAACCATCCTCATGGCGCACCCTGCCACGCATAACCTCCTGCATGGTGACCGGCTGTTCAAAAATCTCCTTGAGCATGAAATGCTCGAACCCACCCTTCTCGATCTCTTCCAGATCAAAATCAAGCTCTGTCACGGATTTTTCCCTGGCCTCGTTCCCGACTGTCTTGACATGATAGCCATCCCGTGTCACCACCGCCATCTCGCCGTCTGAAAGGTAGACTACTTTCTTGGTATGTTCGACTATCGGTGCCGCATCCGATGCGATAAAAAATTCTCCGTCACCCAGCCCTATAACCAACGGGCTACCCTTGCGGGCCACAACGATCCTCTGGGGATCCCTGCCTGAAATCACGCAGATGCCGTAGGCCCCGTCGACATGATGCAACGCCTTGCGTACCGCTTCTTCCATTGACAGTTCAGGGCATGACGACCAGATACTGTCGATAAGATGCACCAGCACCTCAGAATCCGTATCGCTCGCGAACTCGAATCCCTGGGAACGCAGCTCGGTCCGGAGCGCAGAGTAGTTCTCGATAATTCCGTTATGGATGAGGGCAATGCTCCCATCCATGCTGGTATGGGGATGCGAATTCCTGTCGCTTGGATCTCCATGTGTCGCCCAGCGGGTATGGCCGATCCCCATAGTGGCATCACCCAGCATCGAGGAAGAAGCCTGCAGCGCCACTTCGAGAGCGCCGACACTGCCCTTCTGTTTGAACACGCCAACACTACCATTACCGACCGCAATGCCTGCCGAATCGTAACCACGATACTCCAGGCGCTTCAGCCCTCCAAGAAGGATCGGCACAGCCGGCCGCGAGCCTATATACCCGACTATTCCACACATAGCACATACATTCTAACAGTTAGCAACCAATCGCACCCCAGCAGGGCACGACAACATTAAAGCACTGACCGCATCTCTTCATGCAATGCATGAACTTTCAGGGCTACCGCAGCCTCATACTCAGCGACAGAAGCAAACGAACCCTCAGGATAAATGATCCCGCGGCTGACATTGACCAGAGCTCCAGCTCCCGCTGTATCGAGGCCTGACTGCAAGGCTCCCTCCAGGGAACCACCCTGCGCCCCGACTCCGGGAATAAGAAAACAGAGTTCCGGAGCCGAACGACGAATTTCGCCCAGGCGCTCTGTCTTTGTAGCGCCGACGACAACGCCGGCATTGCAGTTGCGCGACCATGTCCTGACCTTGTCAAGCACCGCCATGTACAGCGGCCGACCATCCTCCAGCAGCAGTTCCTCGAAATCCAGAGATCCCTGGTTCGAGGTCAGGCAGAGTACGAACACGAGTTTATCTTCGTAGGAAAAAAAAGGCTCAAGTGAATCCTCGCCCATGTATGGTGCAACGGTGACGGCATCGAAATTCCAGTGTTCGAAAAATGCCTGCGCATACTTGCGGCTGGTATTGCCAATATCTGCCCGCTTTGCATCAGCTATCGAAAGCGTTTCTGGCGGCAGCAGAGTGAGGGTGTCCTCCATATCCCGAAGCCCTCCCAGTCCATCCGCTTCGTAGAAAGCTGTATTAATTTTATAGGCAACCGCATAAGGGGAGGTAGCCCGTATGACCGCTCGATTGAACTCGAGAACCGGACGATCCATGGCGCGAAACAATTCAGGCATTTTCGAGAGATCACTGTCAAGTCCGACACACAGAACTGATTTTCGTGATCGGATCAATGCATCCACTTTCTGTCTTGCAAAGCACATAAAAGGGGTAACTTCAAATAATTGTGATGGCACGTAACACTGACGTACCTGCTATCTACTCAAATGAGACCATAAAAGCAAACACCCGAAGTTCTGAAACTAATAGAAAACCTGAAGCATTTAGTATACTGCATACAAATCCCCCAGCTATCACAGTAAAGACCTGCAAAGCACCACCCCAGAAAAATGTGGTATTTCTCGTCGACAGGTAGTATGTTTTACTCCGGAACACCCCCGGCAGTACTGTTCCAGCTAGAAACCATATAACTTATTTGCATACAATCGATGTCTGACAACCTGTTCAAACCAAAGAATCCATATAAAAACGATCCGGACAGCAACGGGAAAAAACCCAGGTTTTCCATACTCTATTACGTTATAGTCATTCTTGTCCTCATAGGCTTGCAGCTTGCATTTTTCTGGTCGGGGTCAACACAGGAGATCACCTACAGTAATTTTCGCAAGTATATAGTCGAAAACAAAGTAGAGTCAGTCAAAATCTCGCCCGAACGAATATACGTTCGCATCAAACCTGGCGTTACGGTTACAACGACACAACCAGGGAGCGGGACACGACAGGTATCCCCCTCATCCAGCACGGAAGCCCTGGATGTCTATGTCAACCCCGTCAAGGATGAAAGCCTCATTCCCCTGCTCGAAGAGAAAGGGATAAGCTACAAGGGAACCCCTGGCAACAGCTGGATAGGAGAACTCCTGCAGTGGATTCTCCCGTTTGCCCTCCTCATCGCCATCTACTTTTTTGTCTTCAGGAGGATGGGGGGCCCCGGTTCACAGTTCATGAACATAGGGAAAAACAAGGCTGCGCTGTACGAGAACCTCGACGAACACACGAGAGTATCGTTCAAGGACGTTGCCGGCCTCGATGAGGCCAAGACCGAGGTCATGGAAGTAGTCGATTTCCTCAAGGATCCGAAAAAATACACCAAGCTTGGCGGCAAGCTGCCAAAAGGAGTGCTTCTTGTCGGCCCTCCTGGAACAGGCAAGACGCTTCTGGCCAAAGCAGTGGCAGGGGAAGCTGACGTACCGTTCTTCAGCATCAGCGGCTCGGACTTCGTGGAAATGTTTGTCGGCGTGGGTGCGGCTCGTGTAAGGGACCTGTTCCGCCAGGCAAAGGAAAAAGCCCCATGCATCATATTCATCGATGAAATCGATGCTGTGGGCCGCAGCCGAGGTAAAGGCGCGATGATGGGCACAAATGACGAACGTGAAAACACCCTCAACCAGCTGCTGGTTGAAATGGACGGTTTTGCAACCGATAAAGGCGTCATTCTCATGGCAGCCACCAACAGGCCTGATGTGCTCGACCCTGCCCTCCTCAGGCCAGGCCGTTTCGACCGTCAGATCATGGTTGACAAACCTGACCTGAAGGGTCGCATCGACATCCTCAAGGTCCACACCAAGAAACTGTCGCTCTCACCGGACGTCAACCTGAAACGACTCGCATCGCAAACCCCAGGTTTCGCAGGGGCGGAAATCGCCAATGCAGCCAACGAAGCCGCCCTGCTCGCTTCGCGTGAAGGAAAGAAGGGTATCGAGATGAAAGATTTCGAGGCAGCCATCGAGAGAGTAGTTGCCGGCCTTGAGAAGAAAAACAAGGTGATCAACCCAAAGGAAAAACAGATCGTAGCCTATCACGAAGCAGGCCATGCCATCATCAGCTGGATGATGGCGGAAAACGACGCCGTCCAGAAGATATCGATCGTACCTCGCGGTATGAGCGCACTGGGCTATACGCTCAACCTCCCGTTAGAGGACCGCTACCTGATGACAAGAAAAGAGCTTGCTTCCAGGATTTGCGGCCTGCTCGGAGGACGCATCGCAGAGCAGATCATTTTCGGGGAAATTTCGACCGGAGCCCAGAACGACCTCGAAAAAGTGACCGAAATTGCCTATAACATGGTCGTCGTCTACGGCATGAGTGAAAAACTCGGCAACGTCTCCTATTTCGAAAGTAACAACCCGTACTACGGTAGCCCGGGTATTGACAAGAAATACAGTGAGCAGACCGCCAGGCTGATCGATGATGAGATACATGCCATTATCAGGGACGCTGAAACGAAAGTCAGGGAACTGCTCATGGAAAACCGTGACAAGCTCGAAACGCTTGCCCGTGAGCTCCTCCAGAAAGAGGTGCTGCAGTACTGCCAGATAGAAGAGATCCTCGGAAAACGACCGGCAGGCTCATTCAACCACATCAATGGCGAATGCGACGAAAGCGGCCCTGCTGCCGATACTGCAACGACGACACTTCCCGACACCGAACAAGGTGGTGACGAAGAGAGCAGCGAAGATGAGGAACGTCTTGCCCTGGAAGCAGCAGTGGAAGAGCTAAAAAAACGTAAGGCCGGCAAGGAAGAGGAGGCCTGAAAATGAATCGTCAGCTCCGCCTGTTTGTAGAAGGCAAAGTGCAGGGCGTTGGCTACAGGATGTTCATTTACCGCCAGGCCCTGCTGCTCGACCTGGAGGGATATGTGCGAAACCTTCCTGACGGGAGAGTGGAAATCTGTGCGACAGGTGAAGACGAAACGCTCGAAAAGCTCGTAAACATGGCCAGAAAGGGTCCTCCTGCAGCAAAGGTGTCCAGCTTAAGCAGGAACGAGGAGCATTATACAGGCAGGTTCGGAGGATTCAGGGTTGAGGCATGAAACAGAAAACGCCTGCTTTACGGCAGGCGTCATGGTAACTGTATGGTGGGTCCCGAGGGAGTCGAACCCCCGACCTACTGGGTGTAAACCAGTCGCTCTAACCAACTGAGCTAGAGACCCGATTCAGAGCTCGTTATTATACGACCATTTTATGTAAATTCAAAGAAAAAATTCACTGGGCAGGAATAGCCTCGAGCCGGTAATTTGTACGCATTGGCGAAAAAGGCTAAATTCGGCCCTTGGACCGCATACCTTCTCACCAAAAGTCATTGATCCATTTAGTTATGAAATCACTCTCCATTCTGGGCAGCACAGGCTCAATCGGTGTAAGCACGCTCGACGTCATTCGTCAGCATCCTGATAAACTCAAGGTAGTCGGCCTTGCTGAAGGTCATGACGTCAACCTGCTCGCTGAACAGATACGGGAGTTCAGGCCCGACATCGTATCGGTCCGGGACGAAGCTTCGGCAGACAGACTCAGGGAACTGCTTGAGGACGAAAAACCTGAAATCCACTGGGGAATAGAGGGCGCGGCCGCTGTCGGAGAAGCGGAAGGTGCTGACATGGTTGTATCTGCAATCGTGGGTGCAGCCGGACTCGTGCCTACGGTAAGGGCTATCAGGGCCGGCAAAGATATAGCGCTTGCCAACAAGGAGACACTTGTCGTGGCAGGACAGCTGGTATCGGATCTTGTCAGGGAACACGGAGTCAACCTCCTGCCTGTCGACAGTGAGCATTCAGCGATTTTCCAATCCCTTACCGGCCATCGGCAGGAGGATGTCGAGCGTATCATCCTGACTGCGTCAGGCGGTCCGTTCAGAAACACACCGGCGACAGAACTACAGCACGTCAAGCCGGAGCAGGCCCTCAAACACCCACAATGGTCAATGGGCGCAAAAATAACCATCGACTCGGCAACGCTCATGAACAAGGGGCTCGAGGTCATAGAGGCCCACTGGTTGTTCGATATGCCGGCAGACAAAATCGGCGTTGTCGTCCATCCCCAGAGCATCATCCACTCGATGGTTGAATATATCGATGGCTGCGTCATGGCACAGCTGGGGGCTCCGGACATGCGGGCGCCGATCGCCTATGCTCTTTCATGGCCTGAGCGTTGTGAAAGCGGGATCAAGAAACTCGACCTGACAGCAATCGGGACGCTGACCTTTGAAAACCCTGACATGGACCGCTTCCCGGCCCTTCGCCTGGCCTTCGATGCCCTCAAAGCCGGCCAGACTTACCCGGCAGTGCTCAACGCGGCAAATGAAATTGCCGTTGCTGCATTCCTGGAGAGAAAAATTGGTTTCACCGACATTCCCCGCATCGTTGAACAGACAATGCAGGCCCATACACCGTTTTCTCCATCAACCCTTGACGAATACCTCGCTGCGGACAGGTGGGGGCGTGAAACTGCAGCAACGATGACGTCCTGAACATACACCAAACAATCAACTGACCAGCATGGACTTTCTGAGCACTATATTTTTTTTCATCGTAGCGATATTCATTCTCGTTACCGTACATGAGCTTGGGCACTTTCTCGCAGCCAAGCTTTTCGGTATGCGCGTAGACAAATTCTATATCGGCTTCGACTTCTACAATGCACGCCTCTGGAAAAAAACCATAGGCGAAACCGAGTATGGCATCGGAGCCTTTCCGCTTGGAGGCTACGTCAAAATCGCCGGTATGGTGGACGAAAGTCTCGATACCGATTTCAGGGAACGTCCTCCCGAACCCTGGGAATTCAGGGCAAAACCTGTCTGGCAACGGCTCATCGTGCTTGCCGGTGGTGTCTTCATGAACATGGTTCTGGCGGCCCTTATCTTCATTTCCATGGCTGCAGTCCTTGGCGAAAGCCGCACATCCACAAGAAACGCTGCATTCGTCGAAGATGGCTCCGTCTATGCCGCGATGGGTTTCGAAACGGGCGACCGTTTCATTGCGGTCAACAGCAAAAAGACCGAGTTCTGGGAGGAAGTGCTCGCGTCTGAAACTTTCGCATCTTACCCGCTGAGCTACACGGTACAGCGCAACGGATCGACACTGTCGATACAGGCCCCGCAAGACATCCTGACACGAATCAATGAAAGTCAGGCCATGGGCATACGTCCGCTCATGCCACCGCTGGTCGGTGCTGTCCTGCCCGACCAGCCGGCAGACAAGGCCGGTATGAAGCCAGGTGCCCTCATCACGGCAATCAATGCCGTGCAGGTTGCTGACTGGAGCGAGGTAGTCACGCTTATTTCTGCAAATCCGGGAACAGAAATCAACGTGACCTGGAAGTACCTTGGCCCGACCGATGGACTGGAAACCGTGGATACCGGCAAGATCAGGGAATTTGGCCAGTCCATGACAACGACCATGGTACCTAACGACATGGGAAGGATAGGCATTGGCCTGCAGCAGACCCTCCTGATCGACCACCGCAAACTTAACGCTACGGAAGCAGTCGCCTACGGCCTGCAGCAGACATGGAACATGACTGCCACTACAGTTAAGGGATTTGGCAAGATCCTTACCGGAAAAGAAGATTTCCGCAAATCGATGGGCGGTCCGATCAAAATCGCAAAAATAGCCAATCAGAGCGCCGAACAGGGCCCGACGAGTTTCCTTTATTTCCTTGCCCTGCTCTCCATTTCACTGGCGTTCATCAATATCCTGCCGATTCCGGCGCTGGATGGTGGCCAGTTCGTCATGAACGCGGTCGAAGGCATAATGGGACGGGAAATCCCGCTTGAAATCAAGCTGAGGATTCAGCAGGTCGGTATGGCACTCCTGTTGTCACTCTTCCTGTTTTTCATTATCAATGACATCATCAACCCCTAAGCTGCATGCTCGACAAACTGGAATCTGCCAAAAACAAGTACCTGCGGCTTGAAGAACAGCTGTCAGACCCGGAAGTGATTGCCGACCAGCAGCGCTTCCGGAAACTCAACAAAGAGTACAGTGACCTCAGGGAAGTCGTGCAGGCATACAACCGCTACGTGCAGAACAAAGACCAGTTGGCAGAGGTTCGCCAGATGGTCAGAACTGAGCATGACCCCGAAATGAAAGCTCTTGCCCAGGCAGAGCTCGATGAACTCCAGCGAGAACAACCGGAACTGGAACAGCAACTCAAGCTGCTGCTCCTGCCAAAAGATGAAGCTGACTCACGCAACGTGATCATGGAAATACGGGCAGGTACCGGTGGTGACGAAGCAGCTCTGTTTGCATCGGACCTCCTGCGCATGTACCAGCGGTTTGCAGAGCGCAAGGGCTGGAAATGCGAGCTCATGGAATTCAATGAAGCTGGAGTTCCCGGCGCCTGCAAGGAAGCAGTCATGTCGGTCATAGGGCATGATGTCTACGGCACCATGAAGTTCGAAAGCGGTGTGCACCGTGTACAGCGTGTTCCGGAAACTGAAACCCAGGGTCGGATCCATACCTCTGCAGCCAGTGTCGCAGTACTTCCCGAAGCAGAAGATGTCGATATAGATATTCGCAAAGATGACCTCCAGATGGACACCTTCCGCAGCGGAGGCAAGGGCGGACAGAACGTCAACAAGGTAGAAACAGCGGTACGTATAACCCACACACCCAGCGGCCTGATCGTCGCCTGCCAGGAAGAACGATCGCAGCTGCAGAACAGGGAGCGTGCCATGAAGATGCTGCGAGCCAAGCTCTACGACCTGCAGCTGGCAGAAAAAAACCGGGAGAGGGCAGACCTTCGCAAATCAATGGTAGCTAGCGGCGACCGGAGCGCAAAAATCCGGACGTACAACTTCCCACAGTCACGGGTAACAGACCACAGAATCGGCTTCACCAGCCATGCTTTGCCGCAGATCCTGGCAGGTGATCTCGATGAACTCGCAGAAGCCCTCAAGCTGCATGAACAGGCCGCAAGATTGCAGGAACAGGAGTGAAGGCGTTCAGTAACGACATATTCTCCGTATATTCTGCCATAGAAACCCAACGAGCAACAGCTGAGAAGAGGAGGCATCTGCATGGAAATGGAAGCGACAGGCAAAAGCAAGGGTGAATGGATTTTCTCCCGTGAATTTGACGATACAGTCAGCTATCTGTCAAACCACACCAAAATTCTTGGGTTCAACCCATTCTGCCATGCAGTCGAACAGACCGCGGAAGAGGATATTTACCGATGGCATTTCCGGGTCACAGACCCCCAGCAGAATCCCTTCGATGTCATTTTCTATATCAGAGAAAACCAGGAGCTCCTGGTCACCCTTCCGGAAGAGCTTCAGGACACCGATCCGGAATCAATTCCCGACGATATCCTCAACCAGCATGTGGTTGGCAGGAAAATCACCTGGGAACACCACCCCTGGCAAGAACAGATCGACGATCCCGAGCAGTATATCTTCGAAGGCAGGGCTTTTGCCAACATGCTGATACAGCCAGAGAGCAACGCAGAAACCAAAGTGGACTTCGACCTCCGGGTGGATGTAAAGTTCACACTCTATCCAGCCTTCAGCATCATTCCCGAAGGGATTATCAGAAGCATGACTAATGCGGGCATGTCGTTCATCATGCAAAGCGCGACGGATAAAATGTTCAGAAGCATCTCCCGTGACTTCGGCTGAGTACGTGCAGTCTAACGCAAGGCATCTCGAGAAACGTGGGTAAGCAAAAACAGCTGGTAACTCCCCTGCAAAGGTTTTCGTTCTCGATCATCAGCGTTGCCATGCTAATATGGGTGGGAACCACCGGCTATATAATGCTGGAACACATGACGCTGATTGATGCTCTCTACATGACGATCATCACCCTCAGCACCGTCGGGTTCAGTGAAATCCATACGCTTTCGGAAACAGGGCGGCTCTTCACGCTTGCTTTGATAATCGGAGGCACCAGTTTATTTTTCTATACACTGACTAATGTCGCTGTTTTCTTCCTGTCGGGAGAATGGCGCGAACACCTGGAACTTCAACGCTACCGCCGCATGCTGCTCGTTCTCGACAACCACTACATTATCTGTGGCTTTGGCCGTCTCGGCTCCAGTGTCGCTGCCGAAATGAGTGCAAAAGGCATACCGTTCGTTATCATCGAAACATCCCAGGAAAAGATTGATGCCACCAGCGAACAGGACTACATTACCATCAACGGCAATGCCGCTGACGAAACCATGCTGAGGGAAGCTGGCATAGACCGGGCAAAAGGGCTGATTGCCGCAACCAACTCGGACGCAGAAAACGTTTTTATCGTCCTCACAGCAAGAACACTCCGGGCAGGGCTTCACATTGTCGCAAGGGCAGACTGCGAGGAATCCCGCACGAAGCTGATGCGCGCCGGCGCTGACAAGGTCGTACTTCTTTACAAGTCTGCAGGGAGAAAAATGGCCAACCTGCTCATAGATCCAGGACTTGAAGAATACCTGGAGGAGCTTAACGACGCCAGAAACACCGATCTGCAAATGGCGCAGTTCACCATCTCGGCAAAATCCAGCCTGGTAGGTAAATCGTTTCGTGAAGCAGATCTCTATAACAAGCTTATGGTGAGTCCGGTAGGATATAAACTGCCTGGCGGGGAAATGCACAGTAGCCCAAGGCCAGCGGAAGTAATCCAGCAACAGGGGACAATCATTGCGATCGGCAAGCCATCAGATCTCGACAATCTCAAAAAACTCGCGAGAGGAGACAACGCTCTATGAACTTTTCCACATTGATCGAACAACGGTACAGCATCCGTGAATTCCAGAAAAACCAGCCTGTCGAGCAGGATGTCCTCGAGCGGATCCTCAATGCGGGAAGGATGGCTCCATCGGCCAAAAACCTTCAGCCATGGAAGTTCAAACTCGTCAGTTCTCCCGATCTGCTTGACGCCATCTGCTCCTCCTATCCTGCAGACTGGCTGCGTTCAGCCCCGCACATCCTCATTGTCACCGGATGCCGTGACCAGGCATGGGTACGCAGACAGGATAGCTACAACTCCCTGGAAACTGACCTGGCCATCGCCATGGACCACATGATCCTTGCCGCTTCCTACGAGGGTATTGCGACCTGCTGGATTGCCGCATTCGATCCGGCTATCCTCTACCCTGCTCTTGAACTCGGCTCCGGAGAAGACGTTTTCGCCATCACTCCCCTCGGCTATGCTGCCCCGGGTGCCAAGGGCCGTCCAAAATCACGCAAGCCACTCGCCGAAGTAGCTGAATTCCTCTGATCTCTCAGTACGGGAAACGATTTCCCTTCTTCATGCCTTATACTAGTTAACGGGCAGGGGTTCTGTTTTCCCCCATGAAAAACCATATACACAAAAGGGGGATACAATGACAAAGAAACATGACTACCGTGACAAGCTAGAGAAAGAGCTCAAGGCGTGGGACGCCCAGTCAGACAAACTCAAAGCTCAGGTAGACGAGCTTTCGGCTGATATTCGCAAACAGTATTATAAAAAACTCGATGAGCTGGAAAACCGGAAGTCGGATATCAGAGAACAACTCACAGACCTGATGAAAACAGGTGAAGACAACTGGGAAAAGCTTGTAGACAAAGCTGAAAAGAGCCGTCAAGATGTTGCGGACATGTTCAGTAACCTTGCCGACAAGGTACGACACAGAGAGAAATAAGGGTAACGAACTCGTTACCCTCTTTTTACGCTGGCTCGTTTTTGCCTATATTGGGTACAAGGAAAACCTCTCGTCAACCTCAACCATCAGTATCCCGGGGTAGCGGCATGAGTTCGTTCTTTCCGGGCGTAACCTGAACGACACAGAAGAATATACCATGTGCGGAATAGCCGGAGAGATGCGTTTCGATGCCACCCCCGCATCGACAGCAGGAGTACAGGCCATGCTCGACGAGATGGCAGAGAGGGGACCCGACGGGGTGGGGGTATTTTCCCACAATACCCTCTGCCTCGGCCACAGGCGCCTTAAAATCATAGATCTGTCCGACTGCGCCTACCAGCCAATGACAGATCCCGCGCTGGGACTAGTCCTGGTCTTCAATGGAGCGATATACAACTACCCCGAACTTCGAACTGAACTGCAGGCAAAAGGGTACGATTTTTTTTCCCACTCCGACACCGAAGTCATCCTCAAGGCCTACCATGCCTGGGGAGAGCGATGCGTTGACCATCTGCAGGGCATGTTCGCCTTCGCTGTATGGGAACGTGACACCGGGCGCATATTTATGGCTCGTGACCGTCTCGGCATCAAGCCCCTCTACTACACGAAGGATACCGATCACATCCGCTTTGCCTCCACACTTCCCGCCCTGCTCAGGAGCGGTAACATTGATACCTGCATAGATCCAGCCGCCCTGAACTACTACATGAGCTTCCATTCGGTAGTACCTGCACCACATACCATGTTCAGGGGAGTCCGCAAGCTACCACCGGCAACATGGATGCGCATAGAACCTGACGGACGCACAACCAGGGAACTCTACTGGTCACCTGATTACAGCCGAACACCAGAAGACGAGAACAGGACAGAGGAGGAATGGATAGACCTGGTGCACCAGAAACTGCTCCTGGCTGTCAGGCGAAGGCTGGTAGCCGACGTCCCGGTGGGCGTGCTCCTGTCAGGGGGACTTGACTCCTCGCTGGTAGTCGGCCTGCTCAGTGAACTTGGGCAGGAAGGGCTCAGCACCTTTTCGGTCGGATTCGAGGATGTTGCAGAAGAAGAGGGCAACGAGTTCAGGTACTCCGACATCATAGCTGAACATTACGGCACCGACCACCACAGGATTTTCGTGGACCACAGGGAGCTGCAGGCCAATCTCTCCCGATGCATACGAGCCATGTCGGAACCGATGGTCAGCCATGACGTCATAGGCTTCTACCTGCTCTCCCGTGAAGTCGGCAAGCATGTCAGGGTTGTACAGAGCGGCCAGGGGGCTGACGAAGTCTTTGCCGGCTACCACTGGTATCCCCCCATGGTCGACACCGATCCTGAGTGCGCCGTCGATACCTATGCCAAGGTCTTTTTCGATCGTGATTTCAAAGAATACAGTGCAGCTGTGACCAGGCAATATGTCGAAGAAGACTTTGCCAGGCAGTTCGTAGCATCCCATTTCAATACTCCTGGAGCGAATGAGTCAGTAGACAAAGCACTCAGGATCGACAGCACCATCATGCTTGTCGATGATCCAGTCAAGCGGGTCGACAACATGACGATGGCATGGGGCCTTGAGGCCCGGGTTCCGTTCCTCGACCATGAACTGGTAGAACTCGCTGCAAAAATCCCAGCACGATGCAAGCTTCCCCAGGGAGGCAAGCACATCCTCAAAGAGGTAGGTCGGCGGGTTATCCCCCACGAGGTCATCGACCGCCCCAAAGGCTATTTCCCGGTACCCGCCCTCAAATACCTGGAAGGCGACTACCTCGACATGGCAAGGGATATACTCAGCAGCCAGCAGGCGAAAGAGAGGGGGATATTCAATCCCGCGTATGTCCAGCCTCTCTTCAAGGACCCCAAGGCGCACCTCACGCCCCTCAGGGGCTCCAAACTCTGGCAGATCACACTTCTTGAATACTGGCTCCAGGAGCAAGGCGTATGACAAAGAAACAGAGGCGGGAGGAGCAACTGGTCCCCATGCAGTCACCCAGCATGAAAAGCTGGGGTAAACCTGCAGACCTTCCCAAAAAGGATGTAGTCATCGAATGCGGATGGGGCAGGATCATCTTTGGCCACACCTTCCGCGACAACACCCGTATCGCTGAAATCCTCAGGGATGAAAAAGAAGGGTACCGCGATATCGCTTTCTACCTGCGCGATCCCCAAGTCGTACTTTCATATGCTCCGCAGAACCTCTTTATCGACCCTTCCTACACCTATCGGCTCTGGCTTGACGAGTACCAACCCCTGCAGGAAACAACCGGTATGTTCTCCATACGCCCCCTGCACCCGCTCAAGGATATCGATCGGGTCAACTGGATCTACAGTATACACGACATGGTCCCTTCCGACCCCGATTTCCTGAGAGATATCCGTCAGAAACGGTGTATCCACTACTGGGTCGCGGTTGAAAACGCCTCTGAACAGGTCATTGCCGTCTGCATGAGCATCGACCACAGCGCAGCATTCGACGATCCGGAAAACGGCTCCAGTCTCTGGGCGCTTGCCGTCGACCCGCAGGCCGAGCATTCGGGGATCGGACTGCAGCTGGTCCAGCATGTAGCCGGCTATTACAAGTCGAAAGGGCGCAGCTTCATCGACCTGTCGGTCCTGCACAGCAACGAGGCAGCCATAGAGCTGTACCAGAAGCTCGGATTCGTCCAGGTTCCGGTCTTCACGGTCAAGAACAAGAATGCCATCAACGAAAAACTCTTTTCCGGCCCACAACCCGAAGGAAAGCTCAACCCCTACTCGACACTCATCGTCAACGAAGCCCGCCGAAGGGGAATCCGCGTCGATATCCTCGACCCTGTCGACAACTATTTCCGGCTGTCTTTCGGTGGCATGAGCGTCATCTGTCGAGAATCGCTCACGGAGCTCACCTCGGCTATCGCCATGAGCCGATGTGCCGACAAGCAGATTACCCACAGACTGCTCCAGAATGCCGGGCTCAAGGTACCGGCACAGATGACCGCAACAACGAAAGAGCAGAACCTCCGGTTCCTCGAAACACATGGCAACCTGGTCGTCAAACCTGCTGACAGCGAACAGGGACTTGGTATCACGGTCAACGTCACCTCGCCTGACGAACTCATGGCAGCAATCGACAAAGCCGAACAGTTCAGCGCAAAAGTCCTGCTCGAGGAGATGGTAGAAGGCATGGACCTGCGCATTATCGTCATCGATTACAAGGTAGTAGCCGCTGCCGTGCGCAAACCCCCGAAAATAACAGGCGACGGACAACATACCATCCTCGATCTCGTCAAAAAACAGAGCCGGCGCAGGGAACGTGCATCACAGGGGGAAAGCCGCATTCCGATCGACGACGAACTGAAAAGGACTGTCTCGAAAGCTGGTTTCTCACTCGAGACAGTCTTGCCAAAAGGCACGGAACTCGAAGTGCGCAAGACAGCCAACCTGCATACCGGGGGCACCATCCACGATGTCACACCGAGACTCCATCCGGCACTTGCCAAAGCAGCCCGCCAGGCAGCCCATATACTGGGTATTCCTGTGACAGGACTCGACCTCCTTGTTGCCTCCCCCGAAAAGAGCACGTACGTCATTATCGAAGCCAACGAACGTCCCGGACTTGCAAACCATGAACCACAGCCAACAGCGGAACGGTTCCTAGATTTTCTTTTCCCTCAAAGTATTGCCAGATCGATACCATGATCCCTATAGATACCGACTACCTCAAGGAAACCCTCCTCAAACTCCTTGCTATACCAAGCCCGACAGGGTACACAGACCAGATCGTCCACACCGTAGGGCGTGAGCTCGAATCGATGAAAATCCCGTTCGAACTCACTCGACGGGGAGCTATCAGGGCCACACTGCAAGGCGAGAAACCTTTGCTCGACAGAGCTATCGTCACCCACCTCGACACCATCGGAGCTATAGTCAGGGAACTCAAGCCGAACGGAAGGCTCGGCATAGCCATGATCGGTCACTGGCCAGCCCGCTTTGCCGAAGGGGCCCGGGTCACCATCTTCACCGACAACCGCTCCTTCCGCGGCACCATACAACCGCTCAAAGCATCCGGCCACGTCTATAACGAAGAGGTCGACACACAGCCGGTCACCTGGGACAACCTCGAAGTCCGTATCGATGAAAAGGTCTACACCCGGGCAGACCTCGAAACCCTCGGCTTCAACGTAGGAGATATTATCGCTGTCGACTCCGCACCGGAAGTTACCCAGAGCGGCTTCATCAAGGCCCGCCACCTCGACAACAAAGCCGGCGTAGCCTGCCAGCTTACAGCCATCAAGGCGCTCAGGGACACAGGGGCGACACTGCCAGTCACCTGCCATCCACTCTTCACCATCTCAGAAGAAGAAGGCACCGGGGCATCATCCATCCTGACCGGCAATATCGCCGCCATGGTAGCCATCGACAACTCGACCGTCGCCCCGGGGCAGAACTCAAGGGAAGACACCGTCATCATCGCCATGCGCGACCAGGGAGCTATTTACGACTACCACCTGACACACCGCCTCATCCAGCTCTGCGAAGAACAGAGCATCCCCTACGTTCGTGACGTCTTCCGCCACTACAGGTCAGATGCTGCTTCAGCGCTATCGGCAGGCAACGACCTGCGCACCGCGCTTATCTGCTTCGGGCTCGATGCCTCACACGGGCACGAGCGCACCCACATTGATTCGCTGGCATCACTGACGAACCTGATCTGCGCCTACCTGCAGAGTACACCAAGGATACAGCATGACCGCAATAAACTCGGTCCACTCGAAGGGTTTCCCATGCTGGCACTTGGGAAAAATGAAAAGGAGTGATACACTGTAACTACCAAATACCGGGTACACCGTATGTTGCGCTTCAGCAGCCAGATGGAACAACGCTCCGTTCTTTACTATAACATCATCTGAGCGAACCATCCCCCATATGGATGGCACATTCTTTAGCTATCACGATCCACGATAGTATCCATCAACTGCTGAAGCTCCTCTCAGGCTTCACTGGATCGTCCAGTAGAGCCTGCCTGTGCACGCTGAGTGTGACCCCGCGGCCGACATTTTTTCAGCCCGGGCTGCAGCTCCACGCACGAAATACCATCCCGTTTCTCGATGAACTGTTTTTTCGCCCCGTATCCGGGGCTGGCCGATGTTTTCGGCATCTGATCGATTTTGCAGGCTTCAGGAGTTTTCATGACCTGCATCCAGCCATGTATCGCGGGGTTAAAGTACCCCGCCGGACGCTGTGGCGGCCATGACGCCCTGGACCTGTTGTATGCAACACAACAAACCTAAAAAGGAGGCAGTAATGACCTTTAGAAAACACCTGACGACTGGAATGAAGCACCTTGCGCTCGGTGCTGCGCTCTCGTCATTCATGGTGCCATCCCAGGCGGCAATGGCGGCTGAAGAAGAAGGGTTCACCATTGGCGGTGCCTTGCGCTACAACATCTACAGCAAAAGCTGGGAAAACAACCCCGACGCCACCCAGTTCACCTGGGACACCTGGCGCCTGAATGTCGACGGAACAAAA